>Ga0316205_10001825_pt1 | contig 24506 bp, 25 predicted proteins | sample 3monthpyrite_MG_FD_204941 | JGI IMG/M metagenome (GOLD analysis project Ga0316205, IMG submission 204941) | Microbial mat bacterial communities from mineral coupon in-situ incubated in ocean water Damariscotta River, Maine, United States -... | ecosystem: Environmental > Aquatic > Marine >... | reverse complement strand
AGCGCCACAATTGCTCGATCTGATCCCAAGGATAGGTGCGGTCATGATCGCCCCATATCAGCAGCGTTCTTGTTCGGATATCAGGCAACAGGGCGACACCGCTCCAGCTTTGCATCGCGTCTAATCCCGCGAGAATGGCGGGCAGGCTACTGCGTTCAGCAATCGCCGCGCAGGCCTCAAAGCCGGTTGCCGCCTCGTGTTTCAGAAACCATGTGGCCGCAATCCGCCGTGCGGTGATACTTGCACCCTCGGCGCAGGCCCGCTGCTTGGACGCGCCGATAGACTCAAACCGACCCGGCAAAACCCCCGCGGCACCCGTACCATAGAGCACCAGCCGGTCCACACGTTCGGGTGCCTGTGCCACCATCTCTTGCGCAATCATGCCACCCATTGAGTGGCCAACAAGGTGGAACCGCTCCACGCCCCGCGCGCTAAGATCGTCCAGCACCCAACGGGCAAACCCGGCAATATCGGTCGGGGCCTCAAGATGCGCATTTTCGCCAAACCCCGGCAGATCCGGCGTGATGATGTCAAAGCCCGCCTCAAACGCGGCGCGCTGGTCTTGCCATTGCCTGCTGCCGCCCATGAATCCATGGACAAAAACAAGCGGCGTCATTTTCTGGCACCCTGCACGATCCGATCCAGGATCATTGCGCAGAACAGGATCGAGAAGCCGGCCAGGATACCCTGCCCGACATTCGCGTATTGCAGCGCCTCAAGCACGTCCTCGCCAAGGCCCTTGGCTCCGATCAGCGACGCCACCACAACCATCGCCAGTGACAGCATGATCGTCTGGTTTATCCCTGCCCGGATTGACGGGCTGGCCAGTGGCAGATCGACCTTGGTCAGCAGATACCACTTGTTCGCCCCGAAACTGATCGCGGCTTCGCGCACACTTTCGGGAACACCGCGCAGGCCCAGCACCGTCAGGCGCACAACAGGCGTGCCGCCGAAAATCATCGTCACTACAACAGCGGCCGGTTTGCCCACGCCAAAAAAGGCGATCACCGGAACCATGAAGACAAAGGCAGGCATGGTCTGCATGAAATCCATGATCGGCTGGATGAAAGAATAAAACCGGGGGCGTCGTGCCGCGAACATGCCCAGCGGGATGCCAATCGCAATCGACAGGCACGCCGCCGTCCCCAACAGCGCAAGCGTTGTCATCGCTGCTTCCCAGAACCCCAACAGGCCCATATAGGCCAGAAAGGCGCTCGAGTAGATGGCGGTGCGGATACCCGCTGTCAGCCAGGTCAACAGGATGATCAGGCTGGCAATCACGATCCAGGGGGTTTGAACCAGAATGACCTCAAGCGCATCCAGCAACGCGCGGATGCCAATTGTCAGCCCGTCAAAGAACACCTCACTGTTGCGGACGCACCAGGCGATGAACTCTTCCACCCAAGTGATACCGGTCAACCGGATATTGGGGTCAGTGGGAAAGTCGCTGAGCAAGCTGAAGCGCCCCGGGAAACTGTAATGCAGCATCGCGGCGGCCACGATCAACACCATGAAAATCGCGCTGAACACAATCTCTGTTGCCGGCATGGCCGAGCGGATCATCCGGTCAGACAGCCAGTCGGAGAAGCGTGCTTCCAACGCCCAATTGGCGACGATCGCCTGCACTGCTTTCACAATCAGTAGGATGGCGATACCGGTCAGCACAATCGACGGCCCCTCGGCGGCCATGGCTTCGGCTTCGGCGCGAATACCGCCGATGTTTTGCTCCAACGACTCGACCGTTCTTGTGTAGACATCGATCTTGTCGGAATTGGCTTCAATCGCTGCTTCCAGTTGCCTGCGGCGCAGTTCCAGCGTCCCTTCAATTGACGCGATTCGCGCCATGGCGTCGGCGGCGAGATCACCAAACAATCCACGGGCGATCTGAACAAAGGCCAGGGCCTCGAGGATCAGGAAGGGCAGCGCCCATGTCCACAGCCCCCGTGCCCCAAACCAGACCGGGCCGAAAATGCCAGCCATCAGGTTGAACGTCGCGGTGAACCGGGCCGAGGCCCCGATCTTGTCGAAATTGGTGATGTAGTAGTCAGGGCTGGTGCGCACGAACGTGCGGATATTCTCGCGCCGCTCTTCGGCATAGGCCAGGGCGGCGTCGCTTTCGGTGTCTTCCAGCGGGTTCACACCGTGGGGGTTCACATCAGAGGTGCTCATGATACTTCCGTCCCTTCGATCACGGTGCGCAGCAGATCGGCGCGGGTAATCACGCCGACATCCACGCCGCCATCTTCCACCAGAATGGCGCTGGAGTTGTCGATCGCCAGATTGATCATCGTGCTCAGGTTTTCGCTCTCGTTCACGCGGGGGGCGTCGGCGGACAGCGGGCCGTGTGCCGTGATATGCTCGGCGATGGGCTGCATCACCGCGTGGGCGCGCACCACTTTGAGGCGCGAGATGCCGGCGACGAAATCCGCCACGTAATCATCGGCGGGATGCATGACGATATCCTCGGCGGTGCCTATCTGCACCACCTTGCCATCGCGCATGATGGCGATGCGGTTGCCGATACGCACCGCCTCGTCCAGGTCATGCGTGATGAAGATAGTTGTCTTTTTCAGGATTTTACTGAGCCTGATAAACTCATCCTGCAATTGTCGGCGGATTAACGGATCAAGTGCCGAGAACGGCTCATCCATCAACAAAACGTCAGGGTTGGCGGCCAGGGCACGGGCCAAGCCGACACGTTGCTGCATCCCCCCCGACAGTTCATGCGCAAATTTCGAGCCCCACGCGCCCAGTTCGACAATGTCCAGAATGGCCGCGGCCTGACGCATCCTCTCATTCTTGCTGACCTGCCGGATTTCCAGCGGCATCGCCACATTGTCCAGCACCGAGCGGTGCGGCATCAGCGCGAAGTTCTGGAACACCATGCCAATCTTGTTGTTGCGAAACTGCTGAAGCTCTTGTGGGCCCAATGCCATCACATCGGTGCCTTCGATCTCGATCTTGCCATCGGTAGGTTCCAGCAACCGGTTGAAATGGCGCACAAGGGTGGACTTGCCGCTGCCAGACAGGCCCATGATACAGAAGATTTCACCCCGGTTCACCGACAGGCTGACATCGGCGACGCCGACAACACAGTTATATTCGGCCAACACCTCGGCCTTGGTCAGGCCCTTCTCGCGGATGGCTTGCAAGGCAATCTCGGGCTTGGAGCCGAAGATCTTCCAGACGTTTGAGATTTCAATAACGGTATCGTCGCCCATGTGTCCCCCAGAGGCCGCTGTTTGGGTTGTGCCGTTTCAAGGTGGCACCGCCCAAGGGGCACCACCTTGCTTTTCGATGTTGGGATCAGAGACCCAACCAGGCGTCGACACGCTCGGGGTTCGCTTCTACCCATTCGCGGGCCACATCGGCCGGGTCACGCCCCTTGCCGCTGATTTCAAACGCAAAGCCGCTTACGTCATCGGCAGTCAGTTCGAAATTGGCAAAGAACTCGGCAATCGCGGGAGACCGCTCGGGCAGCGAGTTGGACCATGCAATCTGAACGTTTTTCAGCGCGTCTTTCGACGCAACCATCGAATTGTTGTACCAATCCGGGTCATCAGAGGGCTGTACCATCACGTATTTCTCCGGATCGAACGCTGGCTCTGACAGCATCTGAACGTCGAACATGAACCACACGGCGTGGGGTTTGTAGCAATAGAACGCATAGCCTTCGCCCTTGGCGATACTGTCCTTGATGCGGGCGGTTTTCACGCTTTCCTCGGCGCGCACGGGTTCGATAAAATCCAGCAGGCCGTAGTCGCGTACCTTCACTTCGTTCACATTGGCCGAGGCCCAGCCGGGTGCACCGATCCACATTTCGCCCTGACCATTGCCATCGCTATCCATTAACGCGGCCACATCCGGGCGGCCCAGGTCGGCGATGTCGGTGATGTTGTTGGCTTCGCCAAAATCTTTGCTGACACAGAAGCCCTGATTGCCTTCATAGGGGTTCGAAGACAGGGTCACAGTGCCCGCTTCATCCACATATTTCTGGGTGAAGCTTTGCTGGTTCGGCAACCAGACGTCGGGGTGTACGTCAATGTCGCCCTTGCCCTGATCCATCGCCTGGAAAATCGTGGCGTTGTTGCCGGGGACATATTCCACCGTGCCACCAATGCGCATTTCCACAACCGCGCCCAGCAGGTGGGCAATGGCCTGGGCTCCGGTCCAGGACGGAACGCCGATTTTGACCTCTTCAGCAGCGAAAGCCGGCAGGGCCAGAACGCTGACCGCGGCGGCAAGGCCGAATGACTTCAGTTTCGTTTTCATGGGTATCTCCTCTGTTGGTATGCGCCTTTGACGGCGTATTTTTTGTCCGGTGTCAGAATGGATCGCCTTTGGTTGGCGACATCATCGTCCGGTTCTTCATTTTTATTGGACCAGCCTAGTGCACGGGCATTTCATATCGCCAATTCAAACATTTCATTAAACTATTCCGATTTTGCATAATTGAACTTATGCTGGGGAAACCAAGCCACCTCATCAAAGGGAACAGCCCATGGATCTGAATTGGCTACGCGACTTTGAATGTCTCGCAAGAACCCTCAGCTTCACCCGCGCCGCTGATGAAAGGAACATCACGCAGTCTGCTTTCAGTCGTAGAATCAAGGCCTTGGAAAATTGGGTTGGGCTGCCTTTGGTCAACCGTGCCACCTATCCCATTCAACTGACCGAGGCCGGAGTTCAACTTTTGCCGATTGCCAAAGCGTCAATCTCGCAATTGTCAGAGGCGCGCCAGTCCATTCGCGAGGCCGACCGGGGGGATAGCCGATTTATCCGGATTTCAGCGCTTCATACGATTTCGGTTAGTTTTTTGGCGTCTCGCATCGAAGATATGCAGAAACAGCTGCCCGATCTGCGCACCCGCGTCATATCCGATTCGCTGAGCACATGTTGCGAGCTTCTGGTCGAAGGTGCCGTCGATATTTTGCTGTGTTACTGTCACGGAGCCGTGTCGCCCATGATCGACGAGACAGCCTTCGTACGCAAAGACCTTGTTATAGACCGCCTGATACCTGTGGCCGCCGCAAAACCAGCGCACTCGCACGGCTGGGACCTGTCGGACCGCCGCGCACCGCCCATTCCCTACCTGGCGTATGAACGCTCGTCTTTTCTTGGCATGGTCGTTGAAAACACCGTGGATCGAAAGCCGCTGAATGTCGAAACGCTCTATGTCGACAGTCTGGTCGAAGCGATCAAGCGGCGCCTGTTGGCAGGCAGCGGGTTTGCGTGGATGCCTGAAACGGCGATCGCAGCCGAACTGGCGAACGGGACGGTTCTGCCGGTTGGGGGCGACGACTGGATTGCGCCTCTCACCATCTCGGCATTCTCGAACCCTGCGAATTTTGATCAGATCGCCCAGGAACTCTGGACCCTGCTCTAAGCCTTTTCGCCGGGATGAGGGCCACCCGGACAGGTGCCGGGCAGCCTTCATGATGGTGCAGGCTACACTTTCACCCGCTCAGATCTGGGATCATACATCGGCTTGAGGCTGGCCTCGGCCTTGACCTTCACACCGCACACGTCGATTTCGTAACTCGAACCCAACACGTCTGCTGCGCTTTCGCCTTTGCAGGGCACATAACCCATGCCCATGGCCCCGCCGAGCGTGTGGCCATAATTGCCCGAACTGAGGTATCCCACATATTCGCCGTCCCGGAGGATCGGCTCGTTGTGATACAGTAGCGGTTCGGGATCACTCAGCAAGAACTGCACCAAGCGATTATGCGGCCCGCTTTCCTTGCGTTCGGCCACGGCCGCCTTGCCAATGAAATCATCCTTCTTGAGATCAACGGCAAAGCTGAGACCTGCATCGACGATATTGTCTTCGCAGGTGATGTCATGGCCGAAATGGCGAAAGCCCTTCTCGATCCGGCAGCTGTCCATCATGTGCATCCCGCAAAGCTTGAGATCCATGTCCTGCCCCGCGTCATACAGCGTTTCAAAGACGTGGCCTGCCATGTCCGAACTGACATAAACCTCCCAGCCCAACTCGCCCACGTAGGTGACGCGGTGGATGCGGGCGACGCCCATGCCGATTTCGATCTCTTGCGTGGTGCCAAACGGGTTCACATCGTTCGAGAAATCCGCAGGAGAGACTTTTTGCAGCAATTCGCGCGAACGCGGCCCCATCACGGCCAAAACGCCTTCTCCGGCTGTGATATCGGTGATCACCACGTTGAAATCACCCACATGGCGTTGCAACCACGTCTGATCCGCCAGACGCGTCGCGGCAGGTGTCACTACCAGATAGGCCGTCTCACTAAGACGCGAAATGGTCACATCCGCCTCGATGCCGCCGCGGTTGTTCAGGAACTGACTATAGACGATCTTGCCAATCGGGACTGAGTAATTTCCGCCCGCGACATAGTTCAAAAACGCCTCGGCATCGCGGCCCTCGACCCGCAATTTGCCAAAGGAGGACATGTCATACATGCCCACGTTTTCGCGGACAGCCTTGTGCTCGGCTGCCGAGTTCTCAAACCAGTTCTGGCGTGACCAGCTGTACTTGTACGCGCGTTCCTGTCCCTCATTGGCAAACCAATTGGCCCGCTCCCAACCCGCAATTTCACCCATCACGCCGCCATGTTCCAACAGCTGATGATGGAACGGCGTGCGGCGCACACCGCGCGCGGTGCGCTTTTGCAGATAGGGGAAGTGATCGGCGTAAAGCAGACCCAGCGTTTCCTTGGAGCGTTCGAACAGGTAATGTTTGTTGCCCTGGAAGGGTTGCATCCGGGTGATATCAACATCGCCCAGATCAAACGGCTTTTCGCCGCTATCCATCCACTGGCTCAGCGCATGGCCCGCGCCCCCGGCGGATTGAATGCCGATCGAGTTGAAGCCCGCGGCGACCCAGACATTGTCCATCTCGGGGGCCAGCCCCAAGTGATAGGCGTCATCGGGCGTAAAGCTTTCCGGGCCATTGAAGAAGGTGTGAATGCCCGCCTCGGCCAGAAGCGGCACACGGTTGCAGGCATCCTCAAGGATCGGTTCAAAGTGATCGAAATCCTCTGGCAGTTGGTCAAACTCGAAACTGTCGGGAATGCCATCCATGCCCCATGGCTTGGAATGCGGCTCGAACGCGCCCAGCAGGATTTTACCGGCGTCTTCCTTGTAATAGGCACACTCATCCGGCACGCGCAGCACCGGCATCTGCTTGAGCCCTGAAATGCCTTCGGTGACGATATAGAAATGCTCGCAGGCATGAAGCGGCACGTTGGTGCCCGCCATACGGCCCACTTCATGGCCCCACATCCCGGCGCAGTTCACGATCATCTCACATTCGATGTGCCCGTGATCGCCGTCTTCGGCCACCCAGTCGACACCAGTGATGCGGCGGCCATTGCGGGCCATGCCAGTCACTTTCACGCGCTCCTTGACCTTGGCGCCGTTCTGGCGCGCACCCTTGGCCAAGGCCAGCGCGATATTGGCCGGATCGGCCTGCCCATCGGTCGGAAGCCAAACACCGCCGGTAACACCATCGATGTTGATATGCTGGTAGCGCTCTTTGACTTCCGCAGGCGACATTTCTTCCACTGGTACGCCAAAGGCACGCGCCATCGCAGCACCACGTTTCAACTCTTCCAGACGCTCATTGGTTAGCGCCGCCGAGACCGAGCCAACCTGACGCATGCCCGTGGCCACGCCGGTTTCTTCCTCAAGGCCCAGGTAAAGCTCGGCAGAATACTTGGCGAGCCGGGTCATGTTCTGACTGGCGCGCAGTTGGCCGATCAGGCCGGCGGCATGCCATGTGGTGCCACAGGTCAGCTGTTTGCGCTCCAGCAACACCACGTCTTTCCAGCCCAGCTTGGCCAGATGATAGGCCACCGAGCAGCCAACCACGCCGCCCCCGACGATAACCACGCGTGCGGAATTAGGAAGGTCTGTCATGTTTTACCTCGTGTTGAAATCTGAATGTGTTTCGCATCGCTTGCGCGATCCGACCAACGCGAGGGGCCAGCCCCTCGCACTCCCCGGGATATTTCTGGCAAGAAGAAGCGGGGTCAGACAATCTCATGGCCTGCCTCCGTAATCTGTCTTGCAAGTTCTTTGATGTGCTCGGGCCCGACCTCGCAGCAGCCGCCGACAATAGTGGCACCCTGGGCGATCCAGGTCATGGCGAAGGCGGCATAGGCCTCGGGCCCCAGATCATGGCGCTGTTCCAACGCGTCGACAGTGGGCGCATCCTTGAGAAACCCATCGCTGATCCTGGTAAAGCCGTTGGCGTAGGCCCCAAAGGGCTTGCCGAAACTCTTGATGATCTCCAGGGCTGGCCTGATGGCCTCGGGGCGCGAGCAGTTGATGCAGATCGCGTCGGGCTGGTGATTGTCGATCAGTGGTGCGATATCGGCGACGGCTTCGCCCGAGCGCAGCTTTGTGCCGTCCTCGTCATCCACCGACAGTGCCAGCCAGACCGGCAGGCCCTGCCCCATGCACGCCAACAGCGCCCCTTCAGCCTGTTGCAGCGATGAAACGGTCTCGATCAGCAGCAGGTCAACATGATCTTTCAAAAGCGCAACCGTCTCGCCATAGATTTTGGCAGCCTCTTCGGCGGGGGGTGCCACATCTGCACGATACGAGGCCCCAATCGGCCCCAACGCCCCGGCAATCCGGCCCGATCCATGCGCCGCCCGCGCGCGTCGGGCCGACAGCACAGCCGCCTCGGTCAGGGCTTCAAATTGATCATTTAGCCCTTCGCGCTTCAATCGGTCGCGCAGAACGGCATAAGTGTTCGTTGTCGCGACGCTGGCCCCGGCACCGAAGTAATCCAGATGCACCTCACCCACCAGTTTAGGGTGCTTGATCATCACTTGCGTCGACCACAGCGCCGTCGGCTGATCGCCCGCGCGTTTGACCAGTTCCTGCCCGATCGAGCCATCCAGAAGGGTTATGTCCGTCACTTCACGCTCTTTCAATCGTTTGGATGTGTAGGGACCGGCCCCATCGGTATGATGTCGTATTTCTCGTTCAGGGCAGACATTTTGGCCTCGTCCTCGAAATCTTCGGCAGCCATCCCGGCCATCTCGGCCAGAAAGCCGTCAAACCCCGACGGTTGGTAGATCATCAGCATTCGTGCCGGTTTGCGGGTTGCCACACGACAGGCATGGGGTATGCCGGGCGGAATATGGATCGTGGTGCCCGGTGTTGCACGCAACCAATCGCCATCGACATAGAAGTCCACTTCCCCTTCGAGGAAATAGAACGTCTCGGCATGGCGGTCGTGGCGATGGAGACCCAGAGCGAAGTCCGCCTTGAGATTGTCCTCCATAAGCGTATAGGCCCCGCCAGAATCCTCGGCCGATACCTTCACGAAAGTATGATCGTTTTCCCAATTGTAATTGGTGCCCTGCATGGGGGGCACGTGGGCATAGGACGATGTCATGTTGCCTCCTTCCACGGCAGCAGAACCAGCTTGCCGGGATAATGTTTTGACTGAAACTCGGCCTGCGCCTCAGCGATTTGAGACAGAGGATAGGTTTTCGAGATATACGGGCACACCTCGCCTGCATTGACCATGTCGATCAGCGCGCCGAACATCTCGGGGGCCTGATAGGTGCAGCCATGGATCGTGATATCGCGCAGGTAAATGCGGCGCAGATCAGCCTCAATCATCGGGCCACCAATTGCTCCTGCAGTGGCGTAATGCCCGCCGGGTTTCAATGCGTCGATCAGTGCAGCGAAGGTATCCCCCGCGACCAGATCAATCACATGGGTAAAGCAGTCCTGAGGCAGAGCTGCGCCCCGCTCAATCGTGACCTTCGCCCCGGCGTCGATCACTGCATCGGCCTTGACCGGGGATGATATGCCCGTGACCCTCGCGCCTTGTTTCGATGCCAGCTGCACGGCGGCAAGGCCGACGCCACCGGACGCGCCAGTGATCAAAACGTCGCTGTCCGCATCCACGCCTGCGCGATGCAACAACCCTGCGGCGGTGCCGAACGCACATGGGATCGCAGCAATTTCGACATCGCTGAGCGGCGAGGCCGTGACGTCATAGAGGTCTTGTGCCGCCACCACGCAATACTGCGCAAAAGCCCCGTCATATTCAGATCCGAGGGCGACAAAACCCACCGGGTTCTCGTCCGTTGGGCGCGGTTGATTGATCGGGCAGGTGACACGTTGGCCAAGGGAAAACCCGGTCACGTTATCGCCCACCGCCACAACCTCACCGCACAAATCCCCACCTTGAATGAGGGGGAAGTTCAGCGCGCCGCCCCAGCCACCGGCCTCAACCTCCTGATCGGTGTCTTCGGTCGCACCGGTCACTTCGGGCGCGTACCACCCGATCCGCGTGTTGATATCGGTGTTGTTCACCCCGGCGGCCAACACTTTGACCAGCACGTCACCGGGGCCCACTATGGGTACCGGAATATCCTGCCGCCATTCCAATGCCTCTGGTCCGCCGTGGCGGATGAGGTAGACACCAGACATGGTGGCAGGGATACTCATTTCCCGCCGCCCTGTACGATATCTTTTGATCCCAGAAGCAGGGCGGCACCGATCATCAACGCGCCAGAAATGCGGTTGATCCACACACCTGTCAGGGTCTTGACCCGTCCCAGTGTGCGTGTCGCCGCCCAGCCCCAGAGCAGCAGGATCAGCCCGTCGACCACCAGATAGGTGACGCCAAGGATTAGCAACTGGGGCAGAACCGGCAGACTTGCGTTGATGAATTGCGGGAACAAGGCCCCAAAGAAAACAACGGCATAGGGATTGGCCGACGAGGTGACAAACCCTTGGCGAAACAGCTTGCCACCCGGGGCCGCTGCAACCTCGCGGTCTTGCGGTTTGGACAGCATCAGTTTCAGCCCGATCCACACCAGATACGCCACGCCCAACCATTTCACGACCCAAAGCGCGTTGGCGTTGGCCGCCACGATGGCTGTCAGCCCGAAGGCCGCCAGCGTCATCTGGATCGTATTGGCGCTGAGATCACCCGCCACTGTCGCCATCGAACGTTTCAGCCCGTGGCGCAGGGAATTGGAGATGATCAGCAACTGGCTGGTGTCAGGCGGTGTTGCAAAGAACGCCGCCAGCACACCGAGATAGATCAGGTAGGTTTCAAGTGTCATGCGCGCAGCCGCTCGTTTTCCGGGTCCCAAAGGGGCTGATCGGGTTGCACAACGGCCTTGCACTTCTCGCCATAGATATCGATCTCCAACTCGGTTCCCGGCACTGCCAGATCAGCGCGGACCATCCCCAGTGCCACAGAGGCATTCACCCGGTAGCCCCATGCACCCGAGGTCGTTTCACCGACCACGTCACCATTGTGCGAGAGAGTGGACATATAAGGCGCGTCCGCCTCGCCCGCATCGACCGTCAGCATGACAAAGGCTTTCTTGCGGCCCTGCTGTTTCTCGGCCAAAAGCGCGGCTTTACCAACAAAGTCCTGAGGTTTGTCGAACTTTACGAACCGTTCCAGCCCACCTTCAAGCAACGAGTAATCGGTGCTGAGATCGCCTTTCCAAGCACGATAGCCTTTCTCGATCCGCAGGCTGTTCAGGGCGTACATGCCAAACGGCTTGGCACCAGCGTCAAGGATCGCCTGGTAAATCGTCGGCATATCCTCGTTGGCGGCATGGACCTCCCAACCCAGCTCACCAGTAAAGCTCACCCGGATCAGGAAGGCCTTTTTGCCCGCCACGGTGCAGTGCTGATGGGTCAGCCAGCCTTGCTGCAGATCGGCATCGGTCAGCGGTGCCAGCAGCGCGCGTGATTTCGGCCCGGCCACCAAAAGCGCATCACGCTCGGTCGTGGTTTCGGTCACGCTCACGCCAGCGGGCACCGAGCCGCGGATCAGATCACCGTCATGCCACTGTGCCGTGGCCGCGGTGATCAGGACAAAACTGTCCTCTTCCAGCCGGATACAGGACAGCTCGGTCAGGATGCGCCCGCGCTCATCGGCCACGTAAACCAGGTTGATCCGGCCGATCTTGGAAAGGCCGCCGGTAACAAAGCCGCGCAGCCATTCATCCGCGCCTTCGCCCTGAACCCAGAACCGCGAGAAGCCGGGCAGGTCCAGCACGCCGCAGGCATCGCGCACCGCTTCGCACTCTTCCTTGATGCGCTGCTCCCACGGGCCTTTGCGGCCCCATGTGTGGGTACTTTCCTCGGACAGATCATCGCCCGGCTGCGCAAACCAGTTGGCCCGCTCCCAGCCGTTATAGGCGCCCATGACGCCACCCAGTTCCTTGACGCGTGCATGGACTGGCGACAGTTTCTTGTCGCGCCCGGCGGGCCATTCATGCTGCGGGAAATGCATGGCGTATTCGTTGCCATAGACCTCCATACCCTTGGCGACGCAGTAATCGTGATCGGTATAGTCGGTATAGCGGCGCGGATCGACCGCCCACATATCCCATTCCGGCGCACCATCAACGATCCATTCGGCCAGCACCTTGCCCGAGCCCCCGCCCTGCGCGATCCCGAAGGTGTAGACACACGCCTCGAACGCATTCTCGACGCCGGGCATCGGCCCAAGCAATGGCAGACCATCGGGCGCATAGGGAATGGGCCCGTTGATCACGCTGCTGACACCCGAGGTGGCCATCAGTGGCACCCGCTCCATCGCGTCGGTCACGATGTCCTCGATACGATCCAGATCGTCCTGCCACAGCTGGAAGCTGAAATCATCGGGCATCGGATCGACGTCTGTCTCCCAATGGGCGCGACAGTTGGGTTCATAAGGGCCAAGGTTATAGCCGTTCTTTTCCTGCCGCAGGTAGTAAGATACATCCACATCACGGATCAGGGGCAGCTTGCCGCCATGTTCCTTGGACCACGCCTCGACCTCGGGGATCTGTTCGGTCAGCAGATATTGGTGGCTCATCACCATCATCGGCACGGTGCGACCGCCGTAGGGTTTGAACATTTCGCCCACGCGTTGCGCATAGTACCCGGCGGCGTTGACCACGTAGTCACATTCGATGTCGCCCTTGTCAGTGTGGACGATCCAGCTTTTGTCGTCCTTCTGGGTTACGTTGGTTACCGGGCAGAAGCGGATAATCTGTGACCCCATGTCCCGCGCACCCTTGGCCAGCGCCTGGGTCAGCTGTGCAGGATCAATATCGCCATCCGAGGGGTCATAAAGAACACCGGCCAGATCATGGGTCTCAAGGAAGGGATACGCCTCCTTGGCCTGCTCGGGCGTCCACATTTCCATTTCGATACCCTGATAGCGGCCCATCGACATGGCGCGTTCAAATTCCTGCATCCGCTCTTTGGTATGCGCCAGACGGATCGACCCGGTCTGGTGATAATTCATCGGGTAGTCCACCTCTTCGCCCAGCCGTGAATACAGCTCGGTCGAATAGCGCTGAATGTTCATGATCGCCCAGCTTGTTGAAAAGGTGGGCACGTTGCCTGCAGCATGCCAGGTGCTGCCCGCCGTCAATTCGTTCTTTTCCAGAAGAACACAGTCGGTCCAGCCCTTCTTCGCCAGATGGTACAGCGTCGAGCAACCGACAACGCCGCCCCCGATAATGACAACTCGTGCCGTTGTTGGAAAATCAGCCATTCGTTCAGACTCCCGTCAGATAGTGGCGCGGTTTCGCGCGAGATTTAAAAGACAAAGGGGGTGGGCCATCCTGCTCACTCCCAAACCAGACGGGCCGCCAGCCCGCCAAACATCAATGCCGACAAGCGGCTCAGGACGCGCGATTTCGCACCCAAGACATGGGCAAAGGCACCTGCCGCCGCCCCAAGGCACAGCGAGAACGCCATGCCAAAAACCAGAAATATCGCGCCCAGCACCACGATCTGCATGCCAACCGGGCCAATCGCGGGGTCGGTGAATTGCGGAATAAACGCAAAGATGAAAAGCGCCGTCTTGGGGTTCAAAACATTGGTCATAAACCCGCGCCGCAATGCACGTACCGCGCTGCCTGCCGCGTGCCCCTCTTCCAGAATACCACCCGAGCGCCATGCCTGCCACGCCAGCCAGATCAGGTAGGCCGCCCCCGCGTAGCGGATCACATCATAGGCCAGCGGCCACGCGATCAACAACGCGGACAGGCCTGCCGCTGCCATCGCGACATGCACGATGATCCCAAGATTGATACCCACTGCCGCGGCCATACCCACTTTGGGCCCGCCGCTGATGCCGCTGGCCGAGACAAACACGAAATCCGCCCCCGGCGTGATGTTCAGCAACAAGCCCGCCGCGATAAACGCGATCAGGACAGCAGGATCAAAACCGGTCAGAACCTCCCACATGGCTATTGATCCTTCTGCGGAAGGCCATCCGCGATTTCATAGTAATCGCCCTTGTCGGCCACAAAGATGTGTTTTTCCAGGGTCAGGCCAGTCGGCGCGTCCAGACCGCCCAGTGAGAAGCTGATCGTTTCTTCTGCGTGCGCATGCCAGAACAGGAACGACCCACAACGCGGGCAAAATCCCCGTTCGGCCGCCTCGCTTGCAGCATACCATTTCACTGTTCCCGAAATACTCAAATCGGACTTCGCCACATAGGCCGAGGCCCAAAAATGTCCGGATTGTTTGCGGCATTGTCCACAATGGCAGGCACATGCGCCCTGTGGTGTAGCCGCAGTTTCAAAGCTGATATCTCCGCACAGGCAACGTCCCTTGGTCATGGCTCTTCCCCTTCGTATTGCGGCAAATCATCGGCGATCTCATAGTAGTCGCCCTTGTCGGCAACAAAGATGTGCGCCTCCAGCGTCACGCCGGTCGGGCTGTCCAATGCACCAAGTGCAAACTCGATGGTCGGTTCGTCATGGCCCCGCCAAAACAGGAACGACCCACAGCGCGGGCAAAACCCACGCTCGCCAATGGCGCTGGCCGCGTACCAGTTCAGCTCACCGTTGATGGCCACCTTGTCCCTCGGCGCGCTTGCCACGGCCCAGACATGCCCCGATTGTTTGCGGCATTGCCCGCAATGGCAGGCCACCGCGCGTTCGGGCTTGGCATCCACCTCGAACGTGACATCGCCGCAAAGACAGGCTCCCCGGATCATGCGGCCTCTCCTTTATACTGTGGCATCCCGTCATCAAGCGTGTAGTAGTCACCCTTGAAATCAACCCAGTAATGGCCAGACAGGCGCAGCCCGGTTGGTTGGTCCAAAGATCCCATCGCAACCATAACATACGCATCCGCATCGCCACGCCAGAACAGGGTTGATCCGCAGTTGGTGCAGAACCCCCGTGTCGCGATATCGGTGTGGCGATACCACTCCAACGTCTCGTCACGGTGAAACCGCACCGCGTCCCTGGGCGCTGCCACGGCACTGAAGTAATGGCCGGATTGCTGGCGGCACTGTTTGCAATGACAGGTGATCGGCGCGTCCAGATCGGCATCGACCTCGAACGCCACAGCACCGCAAAGACAAGATCCCTTATACATCGCGCGTCCCCTAATAGACCGGCGGGGCGATGACCCAGATCACCACAGCCGCCTCTTCATAAGGGTTTCCCCAGTCATAGACTTCGCCACGCAGCCGAAAACTGTCGCCGGGACCAACCGTAAAATTATGCTCGGCAATGGTCAGGTCCAGTTTGCCGGACAGCACATAGCCAACTTCCTGTGTCGGCCTCTGGTTTGGCGCGCTCAGCGAGGCACCGGGTTGGAAGGTCGAGTGGATCACCTCGAATTCGTCGGTCAGGTCCGGTGACAGCAACTCCTCGATCAGCCCTTCTTCGCTACTGCCCATGGGCCGCCGCGCGCCTGCGCGCACCACATAGCCCTGCTCTTCGACCGGGGCGCTGGCATGGCCAAACAGAAACGACACCGGCACGTCCATCGCATCGGCAATCTGGCGCAGATCGGAAATGGAAGGGTCGGACATGTCCCGTTCAACCTGACTGAGCCAGCCGACCGAGCGGCCCAGCTGATCCGCCAGATTGCTCAGCGTCAAACCGCGCGACTTACGCAAAGCGCGCAGATCAGCCCCCAATGTATGGAGCTTGGCAGGATCGAACTGATGCATGGAGACGGGCACCGACGGGCTAGAGGTTTGGGTCAGGGCCGTGAAATTTTTGCCCAGATTTTCACGTTGCGTTGATTCCATGAAAAAATCAAACGGAATTTCATGAACAAGGTCGGGTTTTCCAGACTCGCCCGCTGGTGCGAAAAAGAGGATGACTGATATCATCGCAATTCTATGGGAAGTGTTTCGTGACTCGCTTGTGCTTTTAGCTGTTGCCTATGGGCTGACCATCAACCTTGCCACCGCCCTGATGTTCTGGTTCGACAAGCGACAGGCCAGACATGGCGGCCGCCGCGTGCCCGAAAACAGGCTGCTGACATTGGGCGCGATGGGCGGTTCTCCTGCGGCACAGTTTGCCCGGAACAAGCTGCGCCACAAGACTCAGAAACAGCCTTTTGCGAACCGCATGCAACACATTGTTCAAATGCAACGTGTCGGTCTGGTGGCCTTGGCTATTGTGATGGCGCTTCTGCTTTGGTGAAAACCTCGGCCATCAGCGCCGTCAGCGCCCCGGCATCCTCCTGGGTAAATGCGCCGGGTTGATCCGAGTCGATATCCAGTACACCCAGTAACGACCCAGCGCCATTCCAGACCGGAAGAACCAGTTCTGATCGGGTCGAGCTGGCACAGGCGATATGCCCGGGAAAGGCATCGACATCATCAACCAGCTGTACCTCTCCGGTGCGGGCAGCCGCGCCACAGACCCCGCGCGAAAACGGAATCGTCAAACAACCATGACCGCCCTGATAGGGTCCGATCTTCATCAACTCGGGCGCAACCACGCGGTAAAACCCGGTCCAATCGAACCTGTCATCGGAATGATGCAATTCACACACGACCGTGGCCATCACGGCCACCGCATCGGTCTCGCCCGCTGTCAGCGCATCAAGCACTTTGCCAAGCTCACTGTAATTCACCCGCATAATCGCTCCGTGCATACTGCCTGTCTCAGACACGCTCAATCGCAATCGCCGTGCCTTCACCACCGCCGATGCAGATCGCGGCAACACCGCGTTTCAGCCCGCGTTTTTCCAGCGCATTCAGCAGCGTCACCACGATCCGCGCACCGCTGGCCCCGATGGGATGGCCCAATGCACAGGCGCCACCATTGACGTTCAGCTGATCACGGGCCACGCCCATTTCGTGCATGAAGGCCATCGGCACCACGGCAAACGCCTCGTTCACCTCCCAGAGGTCCACGTCCCCGACGCTCCACCCAATCTGTTTGAGTAACTTCTGCGTGGCAGGCACCGGCGCGGTGGTAAACCAACCTGGCGCTTGCGCGTGGCTGGCATGGCCTACGATCCGCGCGCGCACCTTCAATCCTCGGGCTTCTGCCGCCTCGGCCGAGGCCAGAACCAGCGCTGCCGCCCCATCTGATATGGACGATGCATTGGCAGCCGTCACCGTGCCATCCTTGCGAAACGCCGGTTTCAGGCTGGGAATTTTCTCTGGCCGGGCCTTGCCGGGTTGCTCGTCTGTGGTGATGACCGCCTCACCCCGGCGGGTATGCAGGGTAACCGGCGTGATCTCACCCTCGAACGCACCGCTGCGCTCGGCCTCCAAGGCATTGGAAAGCGACGCCAGCGCATATTGATCTTGCGCCTCGCGGGTGAACTGGAACTTCTCGGCGCAATCCTCGGCGAAGGTGCCCATCAAGCGGCCTTTGTCATACGCATCCTCAAGCCCATCAAGGAACATGTGATCCTTGACCTCGGTGTGGCCGATCCGTGCGCCGCCGCGCATCTTGGGCAACATGTAAGGCGCGTTTGACATGCTCTCCATCCCACCGGCGATCATCGTGTCGGCGTGGCCCAAGGCGATCTGGTCAAACCCCATCATCGCGGCCTTCATGCCAGACCCGCACATCTTGTTCAGCGTTGTCGCGGGCACGTCTTCGCCCAAGCCACCGGCAAAGCCGGCCTGCCGTGCGGGGGCCTGCCCTTGTCCTGCCGGCAAGACACACCCCATCAGCAGCTCATCCGCCGTGGCCGCCCCGGCATCGGCCATAGCAGCCCGGATCGCAGCCCCACCCAAGACGCTGGCTTCGACCCCATCAAAATCGCCCTGAAATCCACCCATCGGTGTGCGGGCCGCCCCTGCGATGATCACGTCTTTCATGGCATCCTCCTGTAATTATCTGCTCCTTACATACCGAATGGTAAGGAATGGGGTCTAGCCTGCGCGTAGTTCTACTTAGCTGGCGGAGGTAATAATGAAGCTCAGCACCGATACGCGCAATGGTGTGGCCATTGTGACAATCACCGATACCCGCATTGATGCGGCCGCGGCCATTCAGTTCAAGGATGCCATGCGGGCCGCCACTGACAAAGGCCCTGATCGCGTGATCCTGGACATGACACAGGTTAAATTCATCGATTCCAGTGGGCTTGGCGCTGTGGTTGCCGCGATGAAATATATGGGATCGGGCCGCAAACTTGATCTGGCCGGGCTGACCACGGATGTGGACAAGGTGTTTCGCCTGACGCGCATGAATTCTGTCTTTGACATCTATTCGTCGGTCGATGACGCTGTTGATCTGCGAGCCGCAGGCTGACCGCCATCGTTTTCTCATTCAGGAGCGTTTGTTGACTGGCTCAGATCCCCAGCACAGCTTTCGTTTGCAGGCCAAGGGCACGCCCGAAACGGTCCGCGTCATCCTGTCCGATCTGCGCGCCCGGGTTCAGGCCCTCGGCATCAGCGAAGACCAATGCGGCACGATTGAAATTGCGATGGCCGAGGCGCTGAACAACATTATCGAGCATGCCTATGCCCCTGAATGCGAGGGGCCTTTGCGGCTCGACGTCAGTTTAGGCGACACGCAACTGCAGATCGAGACGCGTGATATCGGACACCCGTTGCCGGGGCTCGATCTGCCGGTCAACGCGTTTCCCGACGCCTCGGGCCCGCTGGACAGCCTGCCCGAAGGTGGATTCGGATGGTTCCTGATCCGTGAGCTGACCAACAAGGTCGAATACACGCGTAAGGAGAATAAAAACCATCTCACCCTTGTTTTCGCGATCAATCCCACCGATCCGGCGTAACTGTTTCTGCACCTGGCATCAAATGCCGCCAAAATGCCGCAATCCATGCGAAAATCCGCCTGAAATCCAAGCCATTGTAAGCGGGTAGCTGCAATATGCTTCCCTCGGCGTCGCGCTGAAACAGCCCCCACCCAGTGCGCGGCGCCGAGGAACTACATTCCCCCTCAGTCCTGCCCCAATACGCATGCCGGTTTGGCATGATCTGGATGGCGCGGCTCTTTCATGTCCACGGGGAATGCACCCAATCTGATATCTCCGCGGCCTCGCCCTTGCAGGGACAAACCGAAAGGTCCTACTGTCCGCTAAGCACCCGTAGCAGGAGACATCATGCGCGACTTTCACCAGCCCGGCCGATCGGCTGTTTTTGCAAGCAATGGCCTCTGCGCAACCTCGCATCCCCTGGCAGCCCATACCGCCATCGACATTCTGGCCCGTGGCGGCAACGCGATGGATGCAGCAATCGCCGGGGCTGTTCTGCTGGGGTTCTGCGAACCGCAGATGACCGGCATCGGTGGCGATTGTTTCGTGCTGTTCTCTGATCCGGCAGCCACCGGGGTAAAGGCACTGAACGGATCAGGGCGCGCGCCCGCTGCCGCCTCGGCAGAGGCTCTGCGCGACAACGGCCATGACACTGTCCCGCTCTATAGCCCGCACGCCGTTACTATTCCCTGTGCAATCGAAGCCTTCTGCCGTCTATCGGACGATCACGGCAGGCTTGGTCTTGATGCGCTGCTGGCCCCGTCTATCCACTACGCGGATGAGGGCATTCCCGTTGCGCCTCGCGTGGCACTTGATTGGCCTGAGGATGCAAAGGTGCTGCAAGGCCACGGTATTGCCCATTATTCAAACGATGGCAAACCTTTGAAAATCGGGGACGTTTTTCGTGCACCGGGCCATGCCGAGGTGCTGCGTCGCATTGCCAAAAATGGCGCATCGGCATTTTACGAAGGCGAGGTCGCCGAGGATATGCTGGCTGCGCTCGCCGATTTCGGCGGTGTTCACACGGCGCAGGATTTCGCTAATCGGTCGGTCGATTACACCACCCCCATCAGCGGCCCCTACAAAGGCACCGACCTGATCGAGCATCCGCCCAATGGCCAGGGGGCCACCGCGATCCTGTTGCTGAACATGCTGACCCATTTCGACATTGCAGCCCTGGATCCGCTTGGCGCCCAACGCGCCCATATCGAGGCCGAAGCCACCAAGCTGGCCTATGATGCGCGCAATCGGATCATGGGTGATCCTGACACGACTGCGCGGCTGGATCACATGCTGTCCCCGGAAACCGCCGCCCGGCTGGCCGCGTTGATCGACCCCGCCAAGGCGATGTCCGATCCTGCCCCCTTGTCCGAAGCCGTTCACAAGGACACGATCTATATCACGGTTGTCGACAAGGATCGTATGGCCGTATCGCTGATCTATTCGATCTTTCACGGGTTCGGATCGGGGATCGCATCAGAGAAATTCGGCATCCTGCTGCAAAACCGGGGCGCGGGGTTCAACCTGACACAAGGCCACCCGAACGAGTTGGCCCCGGGAAAACGCCCGCTGCACACGATCATTCCGGCCATGCTGGGCCAAAACGGCCAGGTCAGCACGGCCTTTGGTGTGATGGGCGGGGCTTATCAGCCCTGTGGCCATGCACGGTTTATGTCGAATATTCTGGATTTCGGGATGGACCCGCAAAGCGCCAATGATGCGCCACGTTGTTTTGCCGATGCGGACGGCCTGAAGATTGAACGCGGCTATGGCGACGCCGCCAAACAGGCTTTGGCCGATATGGGGCACACCCTGATCACGCCGCATGAACCCATTGGCGGAACGCAATCAATTACCATTCGCAAGGATGGCGTGCTGGAAGGCTCCAGCGATCCGCGCAAAGATGGATGTGCGTTGGGGTATTAACGCGTTTCGAGGAAAACCTGAGACACAGCTTTTCGCGAAACGCGTACAACATTCAAGGGTCGGGCACGTTTCGCATTTACTTGATGTCTCAAGTTAAATTCGAAGCGCTTTGATGACCGTAGGGCGGGATTCACCCCGCCACGTGCCTAGTTCAGTTGGAAATGCAGCGGGTAGTGACCGTCTTCAAACGGACCAAAAAGATCCGGGATATCGGGGTGATCCACCGGTTCGCCCGAGTAGTCCGCGACGAGGTTCTGCTCGCTCACATAAGCGACGTAGTAGCTTTGGTCATTTTCCGCCAACAGGTGATAAAACGGCTGGCCCTTTTCCGGGCGGCTGTCCTCGGGGATCGCGTCATACCATTCTTCGGTGTTCGAGAATTGGGGATCGACATCAAAAACCACTCCGCGAAACGGGTGCTTTTTATGCCGGACAACCTGTCCCAAATGGTACTTTGCACGCGTTCTTAACATCATATTGGTTCGCCCCTCGCCAAAGACACTAATCGTTTCAAGCCCCGTTTGTCCAATATTCAGGACAAATTTTGCGGAAACAGTCTGTGAACCCTCCCCGCACAGTGCCCGGCTCGCAGAAATTTGATCACGGTGTGGATAAAATCCGCCATACCGGGCCCCATTCGCAGAATTGACGATTCCCCCAGCACGGCAATTGCGTTAAACTATCTCAAAAAAGAAAGCGAGAGGCAGATGAGCAGAACTCTTCGCGCAATGATAGTACTTTTGCTGGTCGCATCCTGCGGCGGGCGCAGCGGCCCTCCGCCGTCCGCGAACCTGTTGGATAATGCCTGCGACATCTTGCGTACAAAACCCGAATACAAACGCGCCTTCCGCGCCACCGAGCGGCGTTGGGGCGTTCCCATGTATGTGCAGATGGCCACCATCCATCAAGAAAGCAAATTCATCTCGGATGCGCGCACCCCGTTCCGCTATACATTGGGCGTCATCCCGATGGGCCGTCAAAGCTCGGCGTTTGGTTACAGTCAGGCGCTGGACGGCACGTGGGATGAATACCAGAAAGCCACCGGCAAGCGCGGTGCGCGTCGGGACAATATCCGCGACGCCACCGATTTCATGGGCTGGTACATGACCGAAACGCGTGCGCGGCTGAACATCCCGCTGTCAGATGCGCGCAATCAGTATCTGGCCTATCACGAAGGGCGCACCGGCTATTCGCGCGGTACATACAACAGCAAGCCGTGGTTGTTGCGCATATCAGGCAAGGTCGAGGAACGCTCGCAAATGTATCGCGGGCAATTGCGCCGGTGCCGGTAAAGCGTTTCGCGAAAACCTGGATCACAGCATTTCGCGAAATGCGCGCGACATAACAGCGTTGCGCGCGTTTCACCTTAAGTGAGTGCCTCAAGTTTAAGGCGAAACGCCTTAACCAGCGAGTGTTTTCGCAACCTTCTTCGCGGTCTTCTTGCCCGACTTGTGGGCCCCCGCGACGGTTGACCAGTCATCCTGGCTTAATGCTTCGCCTGCGAACCAGAGCCTGTCGGCCTCGGCCTTGCGCAATTCCTTGCGGCTCCATGCCCCGCCGGGTTCGGCCGAGGCATAGGCTCCTTGGGTGAATGGGTCGAACGACCAGTCGTAAAAGGCCTGTTCCACCAAAGCGTTTTCCACGTTCGAGCCGAATACTTTCTTCAGCTCACTGATGACAAAATCAATCGAGGCATCTGCTCCGGCCTTGGCCATCTGACGCGCGAAATCACCGCCCAGGTCACAATATGCAATGCCCGTTCCGGCCGCGTCTACAAGGGCAGCAAAACCATGCGGTACGCCATCGACTTCTTTATCAACCTTGTAGCTGTAATAGCCGTCTTCGCCGGTGCCAAAAAAGTTGTCTTTGAACTGCAAGGCGACGTGATTGTAATGCCCCATGCTCAGCACATTGATGGCCTCTTGCTTGCGGTCTGGCAGGGGTGGATCAAAGGCGATGTCGCCGCTTTTCAGCACCCCCATCGACACGGTCACCACCACGGCGCGGGCCTCAATTGCGCCTTGGTCGGCCTCAATCTGGACGCCCGTGCCGCCCCACCGGATGGTCTTGGCCACAGTGTTCAGGGATACCGGCACATCCCGTGCGCTATGCTCAAAAAGCGTACCGAACCCTTCGCGGCAATAGAAATCAGTGCCCTCCTCGGCGGTCCACCAGTCCTTGCAGGAGAAATGGTCGAAATCCTTGGCCAGCTCGAAAGGACCGATCAGCATACGGGCGGTGATCCCCCATTCGCCCAGATCCGGCATCACGCTGGCAGCCGAGACATCCTTGCCCTTGCGCCCTGCCTTGGAGATGGCTTTGTACGCTTGGGTTTCCGTCTTCTCATAGGCGCGCCATTCGGCATCCGTGGCTTCGCGGTCACCGACATACATCACCCCGTCAGACGGCGCGCGGTAAATATCAAACCCATTTTCAATACCATAATCGGCGAAGGGGTTTTTCTCGCGATAATGCAACCAGTGCGCACCAACATCATAAGGAACACCAAACGTCTCGGTTTCGGTCCAGACCCTGCCACCAACCCGGCCAGTGGCCTCGATAACCGTGACGCTCAGACCGCGCGCGATCAGTTCGCGGGCCGTCGAGATACCCGCTGCCCCGGCACCGATCACCACCACGTGGGTCGAGGCCGCGTTACCGCGACGCGGGATCAAGGGCGTGGCCAACAAGGCCGAGCCGGAAAATAAAGTCTGTCTTCTGGAGAGCGATGGCATGGGCACCTCGATTTATAATCAAATCCATCAGGTTAATGTGCATCACTACCGTCAAAAATCGACATCACTCGCTTTTTGATCAAATTTATCAGGGCACCGAGATTTTAATTATCTCGCCCGCTGCCGCCACTGAGGCCCGGAATAACAAAGTTCTGGTCGGTCAGGCGCGCACCCTTTTCAAGGTTGCCCAGAACAACCGTGGTTCGACTGCCAGCATCGTCATTGATCACCCATTGACGCAATTCGACAGGATTACCGGTAAAGACCAGCTCGATACTGCCATATTCCGGATTCTCAGGATCCTGCGCCTTGACCGTCGTGGTGGTGCCATCACTGGTATGGCCGATCACCATCTTTTCCCGCGCGAGGTTCACGTTCCGCGCCAGGATGATCTTCAGCGGTGTGCGGTGCAGCGGGTAGCCTTCGGGCCTGGTGTTTGACTTCCCGTCAACCACCCACACTGTATTGCCATCGGCCACCACCTGAACCTGATCGGGCGGGTTGTATTCAAACCGCACGCGGCCCGGGCGCTTGATGTAGACCTTCCCGGTGCTGATGGTGCCGTCATCATTGATCTGGGTAAATTCGCCTGTGGCGGTGTTGAACCCGTTCAAATACTGCGAGATCTGGCTCAGCGACAGTTTTTCTGCCGCTGCCGGACTGGCCGCCAACACGGCAACCGCGATTATGGTGCGAAACAAAGTCATGACCTGAACCTATGTCTGTGGGCGTGGGATTACATCCCCGGATTGCCGGGAATCCTGCCCGATCTCTCTCCGTTAGGCGATATCGTGCCCAGTGTTATCGCCTATCAGAGGCGTTTTGCCCTGCTTTGGCATCACAATCGAAGGGTAAAACGCCTTAATGCTGTTCAGG
>Ga0316205_10001824_pt1 | contig 24510 bp, 24 predicted proteins | sample 3monthpyrite_MG_FD_204941 | JGI IMG/M metagenome (GOLD analysis project Ga0316205, IMG submission 204941) | Microbial mat bacterial communities from mineral coupon in-situ incubated in ocean water Damariscotta River, Maine, United States -... | ecosystem: Environmental > Aquatic > Marine >... | reverse complement strand
CAAGTATAATTTCACCAATTGCATATTTTAAATACTTTCCAGTTTTATTTTTTTCCATAAGGTCGTATCGTATTTTCCGAAAGAATTTTATCATTGGTTAGCAGTTTGTCATAATGAAGTACAACGGGTTTGTGTATGGAAAGTTGCGGGTTTGCGTGCGAGGATTTTCCGCAGGAAAATCAGACGTAGCAAACTTGCAACTGCCTTCGTTTAAGCACTAATCTAGCAATTTTTTATACACGTTGTTAGCTTTTAGTGCTTTTTTCCGCTTTATAATTTGTTCCGATTCTCTTTTTTTCGGTTGGTTTTTAATTCCGTAATTTATGTTTTATTCCGCACGATTTTCATTCCGCAAACTTGGTCTTCCGACGCTTCGGAACCGCCATATTTTTCAATTCCAGTTTTGATTGAGCAATTCCGCAACTTGCTAAATTCCGCACGCAGTTCAGTTTTTTGTTTTCAATTCAGATTTCGATTCCGCAAACAAGCTCAAAAGTCCGCCGTAATTTTTATTCCACATTTGAGTGATAATTCAGATGTTTATTTTGTTTTAATCAGCTCAATATTCCGCAATTCATTTTCAAATTCCGCTTTAACTGGCTTCTTTTTTCAAGCCGAAACTTGGCGGTTTTGCGATGTCCTTCAGCATTAAAGCTAACGTGTTTGTATATGGTTTGTTGCGTGGTTTAGCACGTAATTTAGCAAATAAAAACCGAATAGAAAATCCGCGAGGATTTTCGTAAGTAGGCTAGAATTAGCAATAAATTATATACGGTGTTGTGCTTTCGTTATTTTTCTATTTTGTCTCGTTATATTGACGTAAATTTTCTATCAAATCTTCAATTTCATTCGCGGAAGCTTCTAAGCTGACTCTAAGTCGTTTTTTACCGCTTATGAACAACTTTGAGTTTAGAATATATTCTTTTTTTACGGGTTCTAATTTTTGCAGAATTACATCTGTATCTCTATCCAAGTCCATTAAATCATTTGGGGTTAGGAAATTTAGTCTGCAAAATGTCCCATATTCGGTTAATTTGTCAAAAGAAACACCTACTCTTTTAAGACGGATACGATACACCTTGTCGATTTGTTTGGTCAAACTATCTGGTATTTGCTTCCAAAGGTTTGTAGATGATAGTCCTGAATAAATAGGTGAACTTTGATTTTGAAAATATCTGTCAATTCCCAGTATTTCAAGATTTCTCTTTAGACTTGTAGTATCGATTTTTTCTTCATAATCCCACATATCAGTTGACCTTTGAAATCTTTGGATAATTCCGTCACTATTTTTCAAATCTGATATATTCTCATCTTTCTTTTCTTCTAAATCCGTAATTAGCAAATTAATGAGTTCTTTTTCTAAAGACTTTTCTTTTCTTTGCTCATTCCAATTATTAATCTGCAAGGCAATTAAAATTCCGATAACTACAAGTACTATTTCTCCGATTGCGTATTTAAAATACTTTCCAGTTTTTCCTTCTGAAAGTAAATTTTGTCTAATTTTTCTAAAGAATTTAATCATTGGTTATCGGTTTGTCATAATGAAGCACAACGTGTTCGTGTATGGTTGGTTGCGTGTTTCAGCAACTAATTTAGCAAATAAATAACGAATAGAATATTCCGCAGGAATATTCGTAAGTAGGCTAGAACTAGCAATTAATTATACACGTTGTTGTGCTTTCGTTATTTTTTTATTTCCAATTCTAAAAGTTTAATTATCTCCTTATTTAATTTGAGACACCTTTCCTGTCTTCCAAGTAAAATACTTTGATTGACAACTTGATTTTCTACAAAATTTTCGAATTCTGGTAATTTGAGCATTTCGTTATTATCTATTTCAAACCCAGATTCAGGAAAACCTATTTCTCTAATTAGTTCAGATGTACTGACTTTATCAGCATTTAGCCAACTACCGTTTTTCATTATAAACAGTGCAAGGTATCTATTATATTCAAGTGATATTTGCTCTCTATCGTGCAAGTTTTCTAAAGTAGAGAACCAAGAGGAAAGTCTATTGCGTAAAATCTCATTGCTAATTATTCCGAGTTTTCCAGAGTTGACTAATTCCAACAGAAAACCGTTTTGAGGAAAATAGACTGGTGTGAAAACTATTTGGTCAATTAAGCCATCAATATTAGAATTGTTCGAAATTTTGTTTCCAGTTTGAGCGATAATTTTTAAACCAGCCTTTCTGTTGTTTTTAAGCTGTAGAATGTTTAGCTCCATTTCTGAAAGGTTGTATTCAAAATCCAATTTCAGATTTTGAAGAATTTTATGCTCTTGTTTTTGTTGTTTTAAAGTGTCATTATAATTATTCAGTTGTAAAGCGATTAATATTCCAATAACTACAAGAATAATCTCTCCAATAGCATAGAGAAAATATTTACTGAATTTGTTTTCAGTCAGCAATTTTTGTCTAATTTTTCTAAAGAATTTTATCATTGGTTAGCGGTTGGTTATAATGAAGCACAACGTGATTGTGTATGGTTAGTTGCGTGGTTAAGCAACTAATTTAGTAAACAAAAACGAACGCGAGAAAATTCCGAAGGAATTTTCCAAATAAGCACTTGCCAAAGCAATTAAATATACACGTTGTTGTGCTTTCGTTATTTTGTTAATAGGATTTTAATAATTCCAATAGTTTTTCAGCATTTAATTTTATGTTTTGATACTGTAAGTTTTGATTTTTTGTTATTGCATTTTTTGCTAATATTGCCACCATATATTCTGTATTCTGGCGCAAAGTTTCTAAATCCAACCTTGAACGGTTTAAGGATGTCCCAATCTCGTTCTCAAGAAAATCTCCAGTTAATAAATTGTTATAAACACCTATTGTGATAAAGTTATGTTGGTAAATCTGTGTGCTTATCTCACCATTTTTTTCATTTCTATCATTAAGAATGTAGTATTGATATAAATTATCTTTTAATTTCTTGTCAAGGATAAGACTCCCATTACTATTAGCATCTAATTGCCTAAACGTACTAGTCTCTGGAATAAAATAAGATTCAAAACCCAATGATTGATTTTGTTCATAAAATAGGATGATTTCTTTTTTTGAGAGTTCTTTTTTAGTGGCTAGAGTAGTTAAAATTAAAGTGATATTTTGAATCATGTTTTCATTTCTTTCTATTCTTTCGTTTAAAGTCAAAATATCAGCACTTATTTCTCTAATAAAATCTTCAACATATATTTTTGACAATTCTTTATTCTGTTGTCTTTGATTCCAATTATTGACTTGCAATGCTAGAAGAATTCCAATCATAACAAGAATAATTTCTCCAATAGCATATTTAAAATACTTTCCAGTTTTTCCTTCTGAAAGCAAGTTTTGTCTAATTTTTCTAAAGAATTTTATCATTGGTTAGTGGTTTCTGATAATGATGCACAACGTGTTCATGTATGATTTCGTTGCGTGTTTCAGCAACTAAATTAGCAAACTAAAATAAACTAGAGGAAATTCCGAAGGAATTTCCAAGTAGGTGCGAACTTAGCAATTGATTATACATGTTGTTGTGCTTTCGTTATTTTTTGATGATGATTTCTTGTTCAATCATTTGAATCAGCTCAAACTGTAATTGTTGTAAAATCTGATATAAACCGATAAAACCTTTTTGAGCATTTATGTACAAAATAATTGTTTCCTTGAATGAATTATCATTCATGAGTGCATTTAAATCCAGCGGTTTTGATTTTCGATTGCCTACGCTCTTCACTTTTGATGTCAATTGAGGTAATAATACAGAATATTTCATCGCTTCTGCATGTTCCGATTCCATTCTCTCTACAAAAGGATATTGTTGTGCATACAATTCATGTATTTTACCACGAAGGCTATCATTTTTGATAATTTCAAATCCAACTGACTTTAGATTTTCATAACTCGATCTGACAATAGCTATCTTGCTAATGTATGTATTTAAACTACTATAATGTTTAGCCATAGTGTCATTCCAAGGTATTCTGTTTTCAAGTTGATTTTGAATAGCTTCTGCAGATTTAAGAACTCTTGTATTACGTGCAACATTTCCAGTCATGTCAATGGAATCCGTTTTGAGATTGCCAAGCATTTCAGTTAATAAGTTGTATTCCTTAATATCGTTTTTACGTTCATCGTTCCAATTATTAATAGAAAGAGCAATCAAAATCCCAATAACTACAAGCACAATTTCGCCAATTGCATATTTGAAATATTTTCCAGTTTTATTTTCCATAAGCAAGTTTTGGCGAATTTTTCTAAAGAATTTTATCATTGGTTAGCGGTTGGTTATAATGAAGCACAACGGTCTCGGCTATGAGTAGTTGCGTGGTTTAGCACTTAACTTTGCAAGTACACACCAAGTTGGAAATTCCGCAGGAATTTCCAAAGTAGGCGAGAACAAGCAATTACTTATAGCCATTGTTGTGCTTTCGTTATTTATTCAGAGTTTCTAGTTCGTCTTCAATGTTTTTGGTCACTGCATTTATTTCCTCTAAGACCTCCATTTCGCTATTAATAATATTGCTCCTGTTAAAGAGCACTATCTGTAGAGTTTGTAATAATTCTTCGTCATTTACAAAGTTTTCGTAATTATTGATTGCTAATTTAGGAACTGACAATGTATCGGCAAATTTTGAGGGGTATTTCATTATTTTACTTTTATCTGGTTTCAGATACTTCGTCTGAAAGGGAAATAAAATTTTGGAAATATTATAATCTTGATTTTCCATTCTTGATTTGTCTTTCATACGCTCAAAACTTAATTGGAACAAATTTGTAATAGCAATTCGTAAGCTATCATTTGATAGGGTATTCAAACCAATAGTCTTGAGATTTTCAAAACCACTTGTTTTAGGGAATACCTTTTGTTCTACCATTGACGCAATAAAGTGATTATTTATAATTTCAGAATTTTGCTCTTTACTTAAAATAGCTTTTATCAGATTTTGATTACTGGTCAAACAAAATTTATTTATTTGTACAGCTTGTAATATCTCTTGTTTAGTTTGATTTAAATCATTTTTTATTTCCTTATAAATCTGTACTTCTTGTTTTTGAACTTTACGGCTTTCATTCCAATTATTAATTTGCAATGCAATTAGAATTCCAATAACAACCAAAATAATTTCCCCAACTGCGTAAAGTATATACTTACTGAATTTATTTTCAGTCAGCATTTTTTGTCTAATTTTTCTAAAGAATTTAATCATTGGTTAGCTGTTTGTCATAATGAAGCACAACGGTCTTGTGTATGGTTTCGTTACGGGAAAATCGGCAAGATTTTTCCGAGTTAAGAACCAAAGATAGCAAAAATGCGAGGAATTTCCGATAGGAAATTCCGCCGTAATGAATTATACACGGTGTTAGCAACTGGTTTTATTCCTTTTTTTATTCGCACGAGTTAAATTCCGATATGTTTTTAAATTCAGTTCATTCTTTTTTCTTAAAATCTTAAAAAAAATCTCGATTTTCATTTCGCTTTTTTTTCCGAACGTTTTGCCATTCCAATATTCAGCTCGAACCTTTGGTTTTCAAAATTTTTGTCGTTAAAAACTAAACCTGTGAAAATCCATTTTCATAAAGTTCAGCGATTCTGATATTCAGCCAAAACTTTTAAATTAACTAAATTTTCGATGCGAAAACTGACTTTTGGCGGGCCGAAATTCAGCGTATTCTTCCGCAATATTTTTCAATTCCGATTGAGTGAAATTCCGATGTTGTTTTTCACAGTCCAGATTTTCATTTTTCCCTTCTTAAAATCTAAAAACTTGAAATTGAACACGGTTTTCGTTGATTTGTCAACTTGTTGCTAACGGTTTTGTGTATGGAAAGTTGCGTGCTTGTGTGCGAGGATTTTCCGAAGGAAAATCAGATGCAAGCAAGCAAAGCAACTGACATTGGTTTAGTATAAAACTAGCAATTTTTTATACACGGTGTTGTGTTTTCGTTGTTTTTTTTCTTACAGTTTTTGGTCAGTCGTTTTTTTTGCGTTTCGCTAATCAGTCCGACGCAACAGTTGTGCACTGCTTTGGTCAGTCAGAATTTTTTTTTGGTTTTTATTCCGCAAACAAGCTAAAAGTCCGATGCGTTTTTTATGTCACATTTGAGTGAGAATCCAACGTAATATTTGAAAATCCGCAATATGATTTTTCGGTTTTTTCTTTCTTAAAATTCAAAAAAAATTTCGAAAAACAAACTGGTTTTTTTCCGTTTTGAGTGCGTTCAGCAATGAAACACAACGTGTTCGTGTATGATTTGTGCGACTTAGAATCCGCAGGATTTTCAGTTGTAGCAAATCATATGATTAAATATATAAATTTTAATTGAAGTAGGAGTGAAGCAATTAATTATACACGGTGTTGTGCTTTCGTTATTTTTTTGAAGAATTTAATCATTATTGAGTTCTTCATTTATTAAGACTAAAATTCTATCTATTGATTTTAGTTGTTCTTTTTCCTCGTATTTAATATCATAACGCCAAGTATTCATATTATTAATGAGATTATAAACACGATGGTCTTTGAAAAGACTATTATAATCAGATTTAAATCCATCATTTACAAAAACTTCATAACCAATCTTATTTGCTCTTCCTCTATTAAGATATTCATCAAGAGCTACATTAAGTTTAGCGTTTAATAAGCTAACTGCGTCTTGTTCTTCTTGTGCATCATTAACCAAATCTTCGAATGAAGCCAGTTGATTTTTTAATTCAACATTTGAGATAAGACTAATTTGCCCAGAGGCGATGATTGAATTTAATAGGCCTTTACGAGGGTTGAAAGTCCACGCATTCTGAATATTATACACTATCGAATCTAATTTAGCTTCTTGAATTTCACTAATGTCTTGATAAAAGTAGGACATCAGTTTATTAGCCTCTTCAACTGATAGTTGACTTGTTTGCATCACATATACTAGACGATCATGATTAATTATGAATTCTACTTCCAGCCCTTTAAGAATTTCCTGCTCTTGAAGTTGCAATTTCCTATGTTCATTCCAATTATTAATTTGAAGTGCGATTAAAATTCCAATAACCACGAGCACTATTTCTCCAATAGCATACTTTAAATACTTCCCAGTTTTGTTTTTCTCCATAAGGTCGTAGCGAATTTTTCTAAAGAATTTTATCATTGGTTAGCAGTTTCTGATAATGAAGCACAACGTGTTTGTGTATGATTTCGTTGCGTGTTTCAGCAACTAAATTAGTAAACTAAAACGAACCAGAGGAAATTCCGAAGGAATTTCCAAGTAGGCGAATACTAGCAATTAATTATACACAATGTTGTGCTTTCGTTTATTTCATAAAGAATTTAATCATTTATTTCACTTTCTATTAATTCAATAATCTCATTAATTCTATTTACAAGTGCTTCTGATTGAGCATTAGCAAGTTTATTATATGAAATTGCTTCTGAAACATTTGCTTCGATATCTCTACTGTTAGTAATTTCATGTATTGATGAACTATTTTTTGAACTTCCAATTACTGTTTCAATCACATAACTATTTTCATCTAACATACCACTTTGATTATTCGAATTAACCCAGTAATCAGATACATCTCTTGTTATTCCTAACTTGGAAAGCAGTGGTTCATATTGTTGAACAATTTTATTCGACCAAGTTGCTTCAAGTTCTTGAAGTGCAATTACATCGGAAGACCAATTAGAAAGCAACCGTTTTAATTTTTCATTCTCAATTAACCTTAAATTTCCAGAACTAATCAAATCATTTTCTATAGGATCAAAAGTTGGATCATTATCTACCTTTGCAAGATTAATTATAAGCGAATCACGCACAATTTTATCAGGATAATCTATTGCTTTTAATACATTTAAGGCGCTTAATACTATTTCATCCCTCATTTCCATTTTTTGTCTTAATTGATTGAGGTCTGTTTCATAATCCTCTTTTAGTTGTTTTAAAACAACTTGTTCTTTTTCACTGTCCTTTCGCTGCTCATTGAAATTATTAATCTGAAGTGCAATCAAAATTCCGATAACCACAAGTACAATTTCTCCAATAGCATATTTCAGATACTTTCCAGTTTTGTTTTTCTCCATAAGGTCGTATCGTATTTTTCTAAAGAATTTTATCATTGGTTAGTGGTTTCTGATAATGAAGCACAACCGGTCTCGGCTATGAGTAGTTGCGTGGGTTAGCACGAAACTTTGCAAGTACGCACCAAACTGAAAATCCGCGAGGATTTTCAGAAGTAGGCGAGAACAAGCAATTAATTATAGCCATTGTTGTGCTTTGTTATTTTTGTTTAGTTTTCTTGTTCATTTTTTTAAGAATTTATGGTTCTGTTTCCAAAATGATTTTATCAATAATTGTCAGTAATTCTTTAAGGTTATTTCCCGCTGATTTTACTCTATATAAATAATCATCCATAATATTTTCAAACTGTATATCTTCAAATATGTATAGCTTATCAATATTCAATAGTGTTTTGCTTTTCCATTGTAAAGTACCATAAGTATCAATATCTTTCATAGAGTAATGTTTTGATAGATAAGGCACTAATTCGTTATCAATTTTTAATTCAGCTCGATTAAAGCTGACATCAGTTTTTTTTAAGTTTCTTGTCCATTTATAAAGTAGATTTTTTAACCTTTCATTTTTTATTAATTGCAATTTGCCTGATTGCAACAAGTCAGAAATTGTGTTTTCTGAAGGTCTAAAAGAGCCAGTTTCTAACATTACATACATTAAACTATCCAAATTATGTTGTTTGATAAATTCTCTTTTTTGCCCAACAAGATTTAATAATGTTATGGATGCGTTGGAACCTTGATTGTTTTCTTCAAGTCCTAACTTTAAAGCATTTTTATTTTCTAAAAATTCGGTGTGAATGTTTTTTAGAATAATTTTTTCTTCATTTGAAAACAGTCTTTCCTGATTCCAATTATTAATTTGAAGTGCTATCAAAATTCCAATAACGACAAGAATAATTTCGCCAACAGCATAAATCAAATACTTACTGAATTTATTTTCAGTCAGTAATTTTTGTCTAATTTTTCTAAAGAATTTTATCATTGGTTAGTGGTTTCTGATAATGAAGCACAACGTGTTCGTGTATGACTTTCGTTGCGTGTTTAAGCACCTAATTTAGTAAATAAATCACAGATAGAATATTCCGCAGGAATGTTCGTAAGTCGGAAGTGACCAAGCAATTAATTATACACGGTGTTGTGCTTTCGTTATTCTTATTTAACTTCCTTTTCCAATAATTCTAAAATTTGAGTTATTAAAATTAGCCCTTTCTTATGACTTTGAGTTAGCTTATCATTTTGATAAATAGTGTTCTCTGTATTGTTTTCAAATTCAAGTTCATTCAATAAATTTCTATTATCAATATCAAAACCTGATTTAGGGAAGGTGTTGTTTTTGACAACTTGGTCTGTAGAAACTGCATCGGCATTTAACCAGCTACCTTTTTTTATAATCATAGTAGTCACCCTATCTCTTCCTTTCTCTAGCTCTAATTCACGAGATTTAATGTAATCAAATACAGAATTCCAAGAAGATAACTTATTTCTTAATATTTGATTTTTAATAATCCCTAAATTTCCTGAATTGATTAAATCATCTAGAAAACCATTTCTTGGAAAAAATTCATTAATATCTGCTAATCTGTTGAGCGAAAAATTAAATTCTTCTCGAGTGATATTTTTTGACTTATTCCCTGTATGATTTAGAAGAATAAATTGTGATACCATATTATTTTTTGTTTCACTTAAGACACTATCTAAAGTCCTGTAGTTAAATTCAAAATCTTGTTTTAAATTCAAAATAGCAGATTGTTCTTCCTTATCTTGGGCACGTTGTTGATTCCAGTTGTTAATTTGTAATGCAATCAATATTCCGATAACCACGAGAATTATTTCGCCAATAGCATATTTAAAGTACTTACCTGTTTTGTTTTTCTCCATAAGGTCGTAACGTATTTTTCTAAAGAATTTAATCATTGGTTGGCGGTTTGTCATAATGAAGCACAACGTTGTTGTGTATGATTAGTTGCGTGGTTTAAGCACTAAAGTTAGCAAATAAATCACAGATAGAAAGTCCGCGAGGACTTTCGTAAGTAGGCTATAACCAAGCAATTAATTATACACGGTGTTGCCAATTGGCTTTTATTCAGATGTTTCTTCATTTCCAATCTCATATAAATAATAATCCAATACTGCTAAATTAGATATTCCAGTTTCTTCGCAGATTTCTTTCAAAACTTTTGATGTAATTTTATATTTATCTCCTTTTGAGATTCCTCTTGGTATTTCAATTCCGAATTTTTTGAGAGCTAGATTTGTCTTTCCATTTTTCACGTAATATTCATTAGGATTATGAATTATTAGAATTTTTGAAATTAGGCTATCACTTACTCCATTTATTTTATATTTTTTTTCAAACGCAGAGTTGTACCTAACTGAAATATCAATTGTGTCGTCACACAGCATATTTAGTAGTTTTCTAAATTTCCGAATGTTTCTTTGAATACTTGGTTTTGGTATATGTAATAACTTACCTAATGCAGGAATGTTGAAAAAATCATTAAGATTAATGTTATCAAAATTGGGATAGTCAATACTTTCCTTTATTTCTTTCACAGATTCTTTTCTGTCATTTACCCAAAACTGATAATCAATCTGTTTTCTATAAGACTTTAAAGTTTTAATAAATTCTTTTCGTTGAATAAAATTTGCTTCAACTTCTTTTTCTAGTTCTTTCTTTAATTTATTAGCAGTTTTTTCATCATCTTTTTTTCTTTTTAATCGTTCGTCATAATCCGCTTGATATTTAGAAAGAAAAGGTAAAGTCAAAGGTTTTCCTATTTTATAAGTTTTCTCAAACCATTTTTTTAAATCTTCACAAGTTTGTGTTTCCTTTGTCATTAAAGATAGTTCAACATTAGAATTTAATCCTCCGTTTGTACAATTTGCAGAACCGATAAAACCCGTGAAATCAGATTTGTTTTTAGAAAGATATAATTTCGGGTGGAAATATTGTTTGTCTGTATGAATTCGCACGTTAAAATCTGAAGTCAATTGAAGTTCATACAATTTTTTCAACGCTTTTGGGTCAGTTGGTAAATTAATTCCAATCAAAAAATTCTTTTTGGAACTGTCTTTTAGATTGTCCAATATAAACTTTAACCCACTATTATTAAGTAAAGCAACAGCAACCCAAATTTCATCAGCTTTTTTAAATTCCGATTTAATTTTGCTTGAAAGTTTGGTAATTACTTTTGTCATTTGGTTTGATTTATTTTTGATTTATTGGAAATAAGCTTTTTTAGGATTTACTCATTAAGTAATTAGCAAAACTTCTTCTGGCTATTTGCATTGCCTTTAAATGTAACATACTAATTTCTTCAGTCTTATTATTAAATTCCCAATCTGAAAAATTATCGCCATTTAATAAATATTCTGTATGTGTGATTTTTGACCTAATTGTATAAATCTGATTATATAATTTTTTTGCCTCTTTTTTATCTGAAACATATTTAAATAGAAATTCTCTAAATTTTGCTGATATTCCCCAAATGGGTCTTCCACACTTTTGACATTGTCTTTCGGATGTTTTAATTGTTTTACAATCACTACATTCAAATTCGATTTTCTCATCCTTAAATTCTAAATTAACCAATGTTTCAATGCTGGAAACAATCGAGAAAAAAGACAAACTTTTCATATTTTTAAATAAATCTAATCCATTGCAAAATTGATGCATCGCAGAATTAATTATTTTTAATTCCTTTTCGTTCAGATTAAAATAGTTGTCGAAAATTGCATCTACAGTTTTTGGAAAATTGATACTCTTATTTTTGTCTTCAAGTGGTTCATAAAAATAATATAATCTTTGCGGTAGAATATCAATTTTCGGAAAGTCAGGGTTTGAAAATTCCGTGATGTATAATTCTTTACCAATATTTTCGTAAACATAAGATGGCATACACCAAGAACTTGAGATTTTATTAAATTCTTTTCTAGCTTCGTCTGTTAATTCTTCAGGGATTGGAACTGCCCATAACATTTCTATATGTCTATAAAAGAAAAGGCGATAATTTGATATTGTGGAAATAAGGTTTGTTAACTGAATTAATTTATTTGTTTGAGCTGACATTTCAGCTACTGTTTGATTAATTGATTTTTCATCAAATTCTTTGACTTCTTTGATTTCATTATCATCCAAAAAGAATTCAATTATCATTGGGAAATGTGTAGCTCGTTTGGAACTAGGTGCGTTTTCGAGATTGATTGGATAAATCTGAAATTTGTCCGCAAATCTATAACAGGAATTTAGAGGTGTTTTCGAAAAAATAATATTCCTAATGTAGTTTCTCGGCATTTTTTTCAGCTTGTTGGCAACGGTTGGTGTAAGAATAGTGCGGTTTTGGACGCGGCTGATTTTCCGAAGGAAAATCCGACGTAAACAAAGGCGCACGGACTTACGGTTAAGGAATAAACTTACGCATTATTTTTACACATTGTTAGCGTTTCGTTGTTTTTTATTCCGCTTAATTTATTCCGATTCTGTTTTTCCATCAGAGTTTGAGTAGGCATAAGGCTATTAAATATTTTCGATTTTGAGTAAAAGTCAGATACGATTTTTTAATTCCGCTTGAGTGAAAATCCGCAACAGTTTTCAGTTCGCATTTTTTTCCCCGTTCAGTTTTTCAATTCCTCAAACTTGCTAAAAATCCGATGTTAATTTCAGTCAGCATTTGAGTGGTAAAATCCGAGTAAATGCTATTTTGTCAAAGCTTAAAATTCTAACATAAATTTGATTTCCGAACGTGAATTTCCAATGAACGCTAACGTTTATGTATAAGAATAGTTGCGGGTTTGTGTGCGAGGATTTTCCGCAGGAAAATCAGACGTAACAAAACTGCAACGACCTTTGGTTAAGCATTAATTTAGCAATTATTTTTATACGGTGTTGCCACCAGTTTTTATTTTTATCAGACTCAAAATCAGAAATCCGATTAATATAATATTAGTCCAAAAAGCAAACCTTTCCATTTGCTCATTTTTGTCCGTTTTGATTGTCAATTCTTTTGCGATTTGAACTTTACTTTGGTCAATATTTTGATTTTCAGTAATTTTTAAATCAAATTCGCTTTCTTGCTCTGTTATTACACTCAAGTAGTCAATTCCGTTATTTTTGTTTTTTGCGACAATCCAAAATTCAGTTGTTCCGTCATTCTCAAACCAAAAGTCAGATGATTCATTTGGTTTTAGTTCGGTGTCATAGTTTACATAGTTTCCTGTCCCGTTCCAATTGTTGTCCCAAAATATTATGGCGTAAATCTTTAAGTTTTTGTCAGTTAGATTTTCGGTCCGAATATTAACTGGCGTTGAAGCTCCAAATGAATCGTCAAACAATGAATTCAATCCCAAAGCTAAAATTCCGATTAAAATTCCGAATCCGACGAGTATTTTTAATCCGCTTTTTCGTTTTGTACTAACAAAATAATTAATCAATAAGATTATGAGAAGAAGTAAGGCTGTAAATAGTAGTATCGTCATTTTTCAAATTGGTGGCAACGGGTTTGTGTATGGTTAGTTGCGTAGTTAAGCAACTAATTTAGTAAACAAAAACGAACCAGAGAAAATTCCGAAGGAATTTTCCAAATAATCACTTGCCAAAGCAATTAATTATACACGGTGTTGGCAGTAGTTTTTTATCAAAATGACAGAATTACCAACCCATATGATAAAAAGCCCATATACGCTCAATATTCATTGGTAACCATTCATTATAATATTGCCAATTCTCATATTTAGGAAGTTTCACTACTTTTTTAAGTTCGTCAGGATTATGAGTTCCAGAATCCATTGCAGCTTTAACTGCACTCATCAAGTCTTCCAAATAAACTCTTTGTTCTTTAACTATTGAAGATAAATCAATCGCTGGTTGACCTTCAGGGCCATGACCAGAAATGACATAGTCAAATTCCAATTGCTCAATTTCTTTTAGTGATCTAACCCATTCGTCTGGCCAGAAATCAGGCATAGCTCTAAAAGCAACTCTTCTAGGTGTAACTATATCGACAATAAATAAAATTTTCTCTTTAGGAATACGCATTACAACTAAACTTTCTCCATGATTTGGACCAAAGTAAAATAATTCTAATGTTCTATTTCCTAATTTTAAAGTATAATTATTGTAAAATGTAATATCAGGCAGAGGTGTTACAGGGTTTGGATGGTCGGTTAATTCTTTTAATAAATTTTTATGTCCAATAAATTTTGCACCTTCTTCTTTGAAAATATTACCACCAGAAATATGGTCGTGATGATTATGGCTATATATAACATATTTTATAGGCTTATCTGTGATTTTACGAATCTCGCCTAGTAATAATTTTGCTGCTTTAGGATTCATAGGATCTGTAACAATTACCCCTTCATCAGTAATAAGAAAGATGTTGCGATAAACCCACCAGCGAAAGACGTATAAGTCATCGCTTATTTTCTTTACACTATGCCCAAAAGTTTCTCCACCAATAGGTTCTTCGGTAGGAAAATCTTGTGAATACGTCATATTAATTGATAGAAATGCGATAATAATGATGGCTGCAAATGTTTTCATGCTAATTAGATTTTATTTAATATTGAATAACTATTATTGAGGGGTCAACAGTTGATAATACAAATTTACAAAATATTAAAATTCAAATGATGAATTCTCATCATTTGAAATAAACCTATTAAATAATGGAAACCTTTAGAACACCGCGGCTACAATTGATTCATAATGTGCTTGAATTGGCAAAAAATATTAATAGAAATCAGGAGAAAATATTGAGGGAGTTCAATATATCACACGAGCAATTAAATATTTTAATTATACTTTTCTATGATTCATGTGAGCCTTCTTTGTCCTTATTGGAAATTCAAAAGAAAATGGTTTTGTCAACCACCAATACAAGTAGATTAGTAGATAAGCTAAAAGAAAAGAAGTTAGTTACAAGAAAAATTAATCCAATAAATAGAAGAAAGGTAAAGATTCAAATAACGGAAAAAGGTGAAAATATAGTATCTCAAGCTGTGGAAAAAATTAAATATTATACCGAAAGGGTTAATTTGAAAATTTCAGATGAAGAAGCAATTAATATAAGTAAAAGAATTAATGAAATCAATGATTTAATATTAGATTGGTATTGATTTTTGGTAATTACTGCCAACGGTCTTGTATATGAAAAGTAGCGGATTTTAATCACTAATTTTTCGGATTATTACTGTCCTTAAATTTATAAAATTCATTTCGTTTTAGCACTTAAACCGCTATTTTTTATATACGTTGTTACCCACTGGCTTTATTCCTTTCAGCTTCGTTTTCCGATGTTTGTTATTTAGTTCGAAATGAGCGTTGGCAAGACATACTCTTTTGCAATTTTTGGCTTATGTGGTGGCTGAAGCGAATTGCAAATGTGTATGGCTTTAAGCGTTGGCTTATGCTAATTCATATTCAATACTATTCAGTTCACTTTTTGATTTTTCCCTTAACTCAAATGATTTTTTCACTTTTTCACTTATTTCTTTAATCACTTTATCACTTGGAATGCTAATTAATAAATTTTTGAAATCATTGTCTGAAATATTAGGAATGGCAGCTCCTGTTCTTAACATTGAAATTTGATTAAGGAAATATTCCGATTTTAGATAGTAAAGTAAATAATAAGGGTCAATTTTAAAATTTCGTAAAACTCTAAAACCATTTGTGCAAATCGCTCCATCAAAATCTGAATTTACTAATGCAGTTGCGTGTTTTCTTGAACCAATGGAATTTCCTGCAATAGCAGTTATAATATCTCCTTTCTTAATTTCATATGATGCTCTACTTGGAAGCTCATAAACTGACATTTCAGTCGAATTAATAATTTCTAATGATGGAGTATTAACATCCGATAATTCAACATATTCTACAGTCAGATTTTTATTTGCTAACTTTTTACTTTTTGTCTTAACAACTTGTACAACATCACATAAACGAACAGCATTGTTTTTTTCAATTAGTTCAATTAATTTTCTATTCTGTGGTGAATAAAAATCATAATCAAAGCGACCATTTAATTCATTGTATTTAATAGAATATGAATTTTCAGTTTCTATGTTCTTTTCAGTGTGGAACTTTTTATAATCCTCAATTACTATTGATAAGTCTTCGTCAAGAATTGGGTTTTTATTTTTATCACGCAATACTTTTCCATAGTCATCTTTTTGATAAATTGGACTTCCATTTTTGTTTCCTTGATAACCAATTTTACGTATTTGACTGAAAAATAAAGGATATTCTCTGTCTATATTTGGAGTGTCTTTTTGAATAAATAGGAGTGAAGTCTTAACACCTGTACCATAAGGAATAAATGTTTCTTGAGGTAAATTTACAATTCCTAAAATTTTAGTTCGTTGTTTAATATAATATCTTAAATATTCCAGAGAAGGATTTTCAAAATGACCATTTGGCAAAACAATACCCATTCTACCTCCTTCTTTTAATAAATCAATACACCTTTCAATAAATAATATTTCTGCTACTTGACCTGTGTGAAGTGTATTTGTCTTAATAAATTCATTGTCATTTACTTTTTTCCATTTGTAGCCTAAATCGAAAGAAGAGAGTATTTTTTTGTCAGATATTTTTCCTGCTGTACCAAATGGAGGATTTGTTAAAACAATATCAAAGCCTTTTGAAGCTTTATCTACTTTTACTTTTAATAAAACTTCATCATAATCTGTTAATGAGTTAATGCACTTTACATTTGTTTCTACGTTTGCTTCAAGTAGCAATTTCATTTTTGCAATTCGAGCAATACTTTTATTAATATCTAAACCGTAAAGATTCTCTGATACCACTTTTTCTACATTGATATTTTTGTTGTTTTTTAAAATATAATTGAACGAAGAGTTTAGAAAACCACCACTTCCACAAGCTGGGTCAATTATCGTTTCGTTTGGTTTTGGTTGAATTATACTAACACAAAAATCAATTATTGGTTCTGGAGTAAAAAATTGACCTCTACCATCTTTTTCTTGGTGAGATAGGAATTTTTGAAACGCCAATCCTTTGGCATCATTTGAGGAATTGATTAATGAAAAATCTTGTAACTTATTAACTGTGTTTGCTAATGATAAAGGACTTAATTTAATTCTGTCGCCTTTGTCGAATAAATCGGAGTATTCCTGAATTGTACTTGAAAAAAGACTATTTATTCTTTGAAGTAATTGTTCTGATTTTTTTGAACTTTTTATTTGTTCAAATTCTGCATTATCAATATAAAACTGTTTTTCATTTTTCTTTTCGTCAATTACTTTTATAAAAAGAATTTTTATAAATTCTTCTAAAGTTTGTTGAGTAGAAAGTCCATCATTTGCATAAATGAAGTTATGAATTTCTTCAAACTTTCTTAATAGTTTATCGGTCTTTGTTAGTTCAAAATCTAAATTTAATTCCATAATTACACATTTGTGACAAATATAATCACAAATGTGTAACTACAAAATATTTTTTATGAATTATTAATTTCTATTATCGATTTGCATATCTGTTGCAGAAATGGAATCATCATTATTTAAAGTATCATAAGCAAGATTAAAATTTCGATGCCATTCTTCAGATAGACTTAATTCATTGTTATTAAAAACGAAACCCATAATATAATTTTGTTGCAAATGGTTATTGTCAGCACTTGAAGCAACTAAATCTTTAGGATTTGCAAACACAAATTCGTGACCTGTATATCTCAAAAATATGTCAATTGAAATAAGATTAAATTCATCTATTCTTGGAGTTGCTTGTGTCCGATGATTTGCTCCAGAAGTCCCTGAAACAAAATGAGTTTCTAAAACTTTCACTTTGTTCATTACATATGATAATCTCTCATCAATCAAAGCTGAAATTTCCTCCCTTGATAGTTCTCTTAATGCATCTATTGCTATTGATTTTGCAGTCTCTCTTTTTGGAGTGTTATACTTTTTTATTTCTTCAAAATCATATAAGGTTGATGAGTGATTTTCTTGAAATTCAGGAAGTTCCCTGTCAACCCATTCCTTTACTTGAGTTTCAATAGGTGAGTCATCTTCTATCCAACTAATTTTGTCACTATGCTTACAGAGAAAGTTAATTAGGTTGTCATAGTTATAAAGTTTATGCCATTTTTCAGAATTAGATTTAACTCCTTTGCTTTCAAGAACAAACCAAGGTTCATTTTCTCGTTTGAAATAAAAATCTCCGTGGTGATTAGCGTGTTTAGCACCTTCCCATTTTTCTTTTATTCGATGTACTTCAAAGCCTCTTCCTTCTAATCTTTGTTTAAGTAGTAATTCCGTAATTGAACCATTAACATATCCCTCTGCATTTGGACTTAATCTTAAAGCGGTAAAAAAGACTTCTTCTGTAACTCCATACTTAAGGAGTAAATAATCAGTAATTTCACTCATATTTCTCTATTTTTTTAAAAAGTTCTGAAAGAGAAATTTGAAGTGTTTCGGAAAGTCGTTCAATTATTTTAAGTGAGATATTTCGTTCTCCTTTTTCAATGTCGCTTATGTAGGTTCTGTCTATATCAGATTGGTTAGCTAAAGATTCTTGAGAAAGTCCTTTTTCTAATCGAAGTTCTTTTATTACAAGTCCAAATTTTCTTTGCAAATTCATTTTACAAAGATGAAATTATGTAGACAGTTGTGCAACGGTCAATTGTCCTCATTCGTATTCGAGCGTTGGGAAATTTTAGCTCTTTTGGTTTTTAGAGCGTTGGTGTTTTGTGTCGGCAAAAACCGAAAGTGCTAAAATATGCGGCTGGTTTTCAGCTTGTGGGTAACGTGTTTGTATATGGTTTGTTGCGTGTTTTAAGCACCTAATTTAGCAAATACAAACCAAATAGAAAATCCGCGAGGATTTTCGTAAGTAGGCTAGAACTAGCAATAAATTATATACGGTGTTGGCAACTGGCTTTTACATCAGATGTTCATCAGTTTCATAATCAACGTCTTTATAATAGGTTTTATATTTAATTCCATAAAGATGTTCTCCTGGTAAATTTTTAATCAAATTATAGGTCGTTATCAGGTTCGTTTTAATTTCTGAATTCTTTGGTTTTTCAGGTGTGAATTCCCATTTCATTCCAAGAGTTGAAATACTGTTAAACATTATTAATGCTTGTTCGTATGTTGAAAGTTGTGCTCTTAACATTTTCCCGTATTGATATTTTTCATCTTGAGTCAAGTCAGGATGCTCGTTTAGATACTTGTAGCTTTGGAATAAATGTCTATAATAATGTCCAAGCCTAAATTGATGTCCTCCATAATATTTTTCATATGGTTTGTCCATTGATAATTCTTGTGCAAGTGCAGAAGATAAATTTTCAATTTTTTCTGGCGTTTCTCTGTTAGCATATAAATCATCTATTAAAGGATGAAGTTTTGCTAATTCCATTTTCCTAACTAATTTCCAACCATTTGAACGGAAAGTATTTGATTTTTTTGGTTTTAATTTTATGTAATAAAGAAGTTTGAAATAATATTTAGTGTTGTATTTATTCTTAAAACTTCTTCTAACCAATGATTCGCCTTCAGTTCCTAAACCGTAAAAAACAATAGTGTAGGCAATATCTATTATTGCCATTTCTATTAAACTGATATTTGGATTAATTCTTTGAGATATTTCTAAAAGCTTTTTCTCGTATTTAGGTGTAATATAATCCGAAACTGTTGTTGAATTAGAGAACTTTTTTACTTCTCTGTAACATTCAATAAATTCATTGTAGATAACTCGAAAAACTTGTCTTTTTTGATATTCATTTTTTTCGTTATTTTTTGTTTTGCTATAAGTTATATCATTTACGTTAGCTCTGTATAGCCTAATCATTTCAAAAAAAGACGATTCAAATGCGTTTCGTTTGTTATTTTTTGCTTGCTCTTTAAAGGTCAGAAAAATTAGAAGTGTTCCGACTAACGCAAAGAAAGTTCCAACTACGCCTCCAATAAAATCTCCAAATTGTCCAGTTGTTTCGTAATTCGTAGGAACTCCGTTTGAAATAGTATATCCGTCAATTGAAGCTTTATTGAGAAAGACAATCAGAATTATACAACCAAGTACTAAAAATGCCCAAGCAAAAAATTGTATCGTTTTATTCATTCAGTTTGTCGTTTTTCAGCTTGTTGCCAACGGTTTTGTGTATGGAAAGTTGCGGGTTTGAATGCGAGGATTTTCCGAAGGAAAATCAGATGTATGCAAACACGCAACGACCTTTTGATTAAGCCAATATAAGCAATTTTTTATACACGTTGTTACCTCTAGTTATTACTTTTCAGTTCCTGCTTTTGTCTGCAATTCAGTTCGGTTTGAGTGAATTCCGATTGCTTTTATTCTTCAATTTTTTCAATTCCGATTGAGTAAGCAATTCCGAAAGTGGCTCAATTCACGCACAGTTCAGTTTTCACAAACTTGCTAAATTCCGATTGATTGAAATTCCACAACCTAGTTTTTCGTTTTTTACTTTCTTAAAATTCAAAAAAAAATTCGAAAATAAAACAAGGTTTTTTTATTCCGCAAACTCGCAAAAATTCCGCACGAATCAAATTCAGATTTTGAGTGAGAAATTCAACGTTTTACTCGGCTTTAATTTCGCTATTTTCAATTCAGATTTTTTTCAGATTTGAGTGAGTGCGTAATTAGAGGTAACGGTTTGTATATGGTTTGTTGCGTGTTTTAAGCACCTAATTTAGCAAGTACAAACCGAATAGAAAATCCACGAGGATTTTCGTAAATAAGCTAGAACTAGCAATGAATTATACACGTTGTTACCAACTGGCTTTTATCATAGTTTAATCCAATTTAATTCGTTTTCTTTAATATTCTTTAAAAAATCAACGTTAATATTTTTCGCTAAATTCGTTTTTCCGTTTTCTATTTTTATTCGCTCGTTTTGTAATTCGCCAGAAAATTGGTGATAAAAAATTCCGATTTCGTTTATTTTATTTTTCAGTCGTTTGTCAGTCAGAAATTCAGTCCATTTTTCTGCTTCTTTGTTTTCCGCTTTTAATTCGCTTGAGTTTTTTTCAATAAATTCTTTTCGTTTTTGTTCTAGAAGCAATTCAATTCTCCGTTTTGAGAATCGTTTTCTTTCGAGTTTTTTCTGTTCTTTTTTCCAGTCAGGTTCAGCCAAATCGTCCGAATATATTTTTCCTAAAACAGAACCACAATCGCAATCTTTGGTTGTCGTTAAGAAAGTCTGAATTTCATTAGAATTAATTATATCCAAATTATATTCTGCGTAATTCAATCCGAATTCAGAAGCAATTTCTTTAATTTCTGAATTGTTAGATTTCTCTTTTGTAACTAAAAAGTTGAATTGGCACATAATTTTTTTCAGCTTGTTGGTAACGGTCTTGTGTATGAAACGTAGCGTGTAAAAAGACGCTAATTTTTCGGATTGACACAGAGCCGAATTTTTATAATTTTGTTTTTATCTTAAATATCTCAAAAGCCAAATTATAAAAATTTGGCGGACTTCATAAATAAGCAAAAGCCTCTCGGAAAGTCTATATTAGCTATGTTTTATACACGATGTTAGCACCAGTAATTTTATTCCGATTAATAATCTTGGACTAAAACCTCTGTCGGAATATTCAGAGTGGTATTTAATTTTCTAATCATTTCTAAAGTCAATTTACGCTTCTTGTTTAGAATTTCACTTACTCTACTTTTAAATCCGACAACTTCGGCTAAATCCTTTTGTTTCATTCCCATTTGTTCCATTCGAAATTTTATTGCCTCTATTGGGTCTGGCATTCCGATTGGAAAAGTCTCATTCTCGTATTTGTCAATCAAGATTGAAAGTATTTCAAGTTCATCACCTTGTTCAGTTCCTTTTTTTGAGTCAAAAACTTCCTCAAGTCGCTTAAGAGCTTTTTGATATTTTTTTTCGTTATGTATTGGAGTTATTTTCATTTTAAATTTCGTTAGCGTTAATTTTATCATATTCAGCGTGAGTTCCGATAAATCGTATCCAACAGATTTGAAACTCGAAATTGAATTTTACAATTAATCTGTAGTTGTTCCCTTTTATATTAAAGACTATTCTATTGTCTTTTAAAATACTCGCATTTGGATATTCGGTTTTAAGTTTATTTATGGAATTCCATTCAGCTTTTTCGGTTTCTCGATACCACGATGTTAATTGTTGTTCACTGTCAGCGTGTTTTATCCAAAAATCACGTAAAGTTCGTTTTGCAATTACTCTCACATTTTATTATTTATTACAAATATAATAAAAAAAGTTACCAATACGGTAACTAATTGTGATTTTTTTATTGGTGCTAACGTTGTTGTATATGGTTTGTTGCGTGCTTCAAGCACCTAATTTAGCAAATAAAAAACGAATAGAAAATCCGCGAGGATTTTCGTAAGTAGGCTAGAACTAGCAATAAATTATATACGGTGTTGTGTGTTCGTGCTTTATTATTAATTCAGTATTTTATTTATCAAGTCGCTTAATATTTATAAATGGACTCACCAATAAATACCAAAAACTCTGTTTTTTAGAACCTTCAAATTCAATCAATCCATATTTTATTTTATCAACAGGTAATTCTTTAAAGGTGCCAAATAGTTTGTCCCAAAAAATGAATACGTTTCCATAATTAGAATCAGTATATTCTTGTTCTTGGTGATGGTGCACTTTATGAAAATTTGGGGTGACAAAAATCTTTCCAAAAAATGAATCTATCCAAGTAGGAAACCTAAAACTGCTATGATGAGCAACAAATAACGGCATGTAAATAATCCAGCGAAGCACGATGATATTGATATCCAAGCCAAATATAATTCCTGCGATTATAACTGAAGCATTATCCAAGAAGACATCAAATGGGTGCGCTCTAAATGAAGTTGAACTATCCATTTTAGTATCGCTGTGATGAACTCTGTGTAAACGCCAAAATAAATGCCATTTGTGATAAAGCCTATGTGTCCAATAGCCTACAAAATCTATTATTATAATTCCAATAAGAATTTTCAATATGTAAGGTAATTCAATTTGATTGAGCAAACCAATTTTATTCTCAACCACCCAATCAAAAATAAAGACAAAAACAGAGGCTAATAGAATATTCAAAATTAGATAACCTGCCTGCAAAATAACACTATGAAAAAGGTGTACGCTGTTTTTCTTAATAGCTGAACCACTTTCCGATAATTGCTCTATAGTAAAAAAAAATGCAAGTAATATCACAAACATTTTATCAGTATCGATACTTGTTAGGCTTTCAATAATATTGTTCATTTATGTTAGTTTTATGTTTTGGTTGCATGACACACAACGTTTAGTATATGGTTTTGTGGCGGTTTTGAAACATAAAATTTCCAACTTACACCGATGTTTATTTATATCTAAAATGTTCATATTTAGCACTTCACCCGCCATAAACTATATACAGTGTTACCACACGTTTACTTGTTTCTGTTTAGGGGTGGCAATTCCCCAAATTCATTTTCATATTCTGTCAATAACTTGATTTCAGCTATATCTATTTCTTTACATCCAATTAATTTTACCCATAAATCTTCATAGGGAAATTTGATTTTTAATGCGTTCAAATTTTTATACCTAACTCCACAATCGTGATTATCAGAAATGTGGTCAGGAGATAGTGCTTTTTTTAATGTTATTACTCTATCAAGGAATTTAGTTGCTTTGCCAATATACAGTATTCCTTTATTATCAGGTTTAAGGATTCTTTCTGCTTTGATTGGTTTTTTATTTTCATCGACACAATAGAGTTTATAAAGACCTCCATTATCTGCAAAGTCATCTTGAATTGCATTCCAAAATTTTGAATTCGATATTTGATAGCAATTATTCAATTTACTCTTTGTGCTTCATTGCTGTTATAATGGCATTGGTTCTCCTATCTGCATACATTCTATTTAAAGAAACTACTGCCCAAATGGTAGCAGGAAGCCAACCAATAAGGGTAATTTGGAGTATTAAGCAAACAATACCTGCTCCAATTTTTCCTTGCATCATTAATGATAACCAAGGAAGGAATAATGCTAATACATATCTCATAATTTTCTATTTTTCGTATAATTTTTTAACAATAAATCCTAAAGAGCTTTTACCAAATGATAATCCTAAAGCCATTTCCGGTTTATTTAATGCTTCTATGTTTTCAAATGATTTAGCATAAAGTTGTAGCATAGCTGATATGTTTTCTACTAATTTTTCATCTATTGGCACATTGCAACCTTGCATTTCAATAAATGCTTTGTAGGCATAGTTGTAATTTTTGTTTCCAAGATTCATATATAAATATCTTGTTTGGTATTCATTTTCATTGATTGTCGAATAAGCCATTGATTGGCAAGTAAGAAGTCTTTGGACAAGAGTGAATTTTTCTTTTTCAAATTTTGCTAACTCATCTTCTGTTTGAGCTTGTAAACTTCCAATAGCTAATGTAAATACTGCAATGGCTAAAAATAAATGTGTTTTTCTTTTCATACTGCGTCTTTTT
>Ga0316205_10001823_pt1 | contig 24515 bp, 26 predicted proteins | sample 3monthpyrite_MG_FD_204941 | JGI IMG/M metagenome (GOLD analysis project Ga0316205, IMG submission 204941) | Microbial mat bacterial communities from mineral coupon in-situ incubated in ocean water Damariscotta River, Maine, United States -... | ecosystem: Environmental > Aquatic > Marine >... | reverse complement strand
AGCAGGGTGGATGCCTCGGGCGGATACGAGGTCACGAATGCCAATGCCGATGCGATCTGGTTCCAGGGCGATGAAACGGCGGGTGCGCAGACGCTGTGGGTCCGGGCCTTTGACGGCATTGAGTGGAGCGACTGGGATGCGTTCGAGCTGACGAGCAGCGTGGTGAACGCCCGCGCCGTGGCAACCGTCGAGGATCAGTCCGTCACAACGAACACATGGACCAAGCTGTCGGATGTGCTGAGCTTCAGCGATGCCGATGGCGACCCCCTGCTGGGGCTCGAGCTGTGGGACAGCCAGGGCCGCGCAAGCTGGTATGCCGATGGCAGCAGGGTGGATGCCTCGGGCGGATACGAGGTCACGAATGCCAATGCCGATGCGATCTGGTTCCAGGGCGATGAAACGGCGGGTGCGCAGACGCTGTGGGTCCGGGCCTTTGACGGCATTGAATGGAGCGACTGGGATGCGTTCGAGCTGATCACCGTGTAACCCTGCCATGCTGGAAATCCTTACCTGACGTCAAGCACCTGGTGTGCTAGGCCTTGGAGCAAGGAGGACCGTATCATGCCCGTTCTGACGTCCAACAAATGGGGTCCCAGCCAAACTCTGGGCACAATGGGTGGCACCGTTACCTGGAGCATCGTGCAGGCCGGCGTCAATCTGACGGGCGCGGGCTCGAATGTTCCAGGCACCACGTCGCTGGTTCCCGGCGCCTTGCTCGGCTTCGACTGGGAGGCCGTGATCAAGGAGGCGCTGGCCGACTGGGCCGCCATTGCCGAGATCGACTTCATGCAGATCGAGGACAATGGCATTGCCACGGGCTTTGGCGGCAACGCCGATATCCGCATCGCCTTTACCGATACCGGGCCATTCTGGGGCTATGCGTTTTTCCCCGGCAGCAGCGATCTGGCGGGGGACGTGTTTCTCGATGACCAGGCGTTCAGCCAGACGAATTTCAAGACACTGCTATTGCACGAGCTGGGCCACGCTATCGGTCTCGATCATGTCTTCGGCATTCCGGCGATCATGAACACGCCCTTCACGCAGACCATGCTTCAGGCGGATGATATTTTTGGCATTCAGCAGCAATACGGTGCCGAGGACGGCATTCCCGGATTTTTCGAGCTGCCCACCTCGCTGGATGACGTCATCGTTCTCGATGCACCGAATGTGACCGACATCTTCGGGTCCGCGCGCGACAACCGGATCGAGTACCGGGGCGCTGCCGCGATCGATATTGACGGGCGGGGCGGCAATGACACGATCATCTCGGCAACTGCGGGCATGAGCCTCGACGGCGGCGCGGGCGATGACGAGATTTCGGGAACCGGCGGCAATGCCACATTGCGGGGCGGCGCGGGCACGGACACGCTGACCGGGAGCGCGGCGTTCGACCGGTTTCAGTTCTTTGCGGGCGACGACGAAAACTTCATCACCGATTTCCAGTGGGGCACGGACCTTTTGGCCGTCGACGGGGTGACGGGGACCGCGATGCAGGCGGTTCTCGATGCCGGGGTCGACGGGGCGAGCGGCCTGCGGCTGGATTTCGGTGGCGGGCTGATCGTGCACATGGGCGGCGTCACGCTGAACGATGTTCGCTCGAACATACCGCCCGTGGCCGGCATCATGTCGGATATCGGCGCGTATCCGGCCAGCGTTGTGGCGTATAATCAATGGGTCAGACTGACGGATATCCTGACCTTTTCAGATGCGGATGGAGACACGCTGCAATCCTTGCTGCTGTTCGACGGAGAGGGTGATGGCGACTGGTGGCTCGATGGCACGGGCTACCTGGCCTCGGGTGTCGAACACGTGGTGACGGACGTGAACAATGTCTGGTTCCGGGGCGAATCGGCCGGTGACATCAGCAAGCTGTGGTTCAAGGCCGGAGACGGAAGCGATTTAAGCGATTGGGTGAAATTCGACAAGGTGACCAACGGGCTCCCCACGATCACTGTGCCTGACCAATCCCTGGCGCCCGGCGGCTGGCGGCAGCTGAGCGCCGACATGTCGCAGTTCGACCCAGATGGCGGCGCACCCCAGATGATCGAACTGTGGGACAGCAACGGTGCCAACAGCTGGTATGTTGACGGGGTCGGGCGGGTGAATGCCAGCAGTGGCTATGTGGTCGATCTGACGGGCGGCCTCTGGTTTGATGACATCTGGTACCAGGCCGAAGCCAGTGTCGGATATCAGACCCTGTGGACGCGGCTGATGGACCCGTATGAATGGGGAGAGTGGTCGTCGTTCCGGCTGAATTCCAACGGCCCGCCGATGCTGGAAATCGCCGACCTGAGCGTGCGCTACAACGAGCAGATACTGCTTTCGGACATCATGACGGTGACGGATCCCAATGGTGACACGCTGACGCAGATCGAGGTCTGGGACAACACGGGAATGCGCAACTGGAACATTGGCGGCGGCTATCCGGATGCGTCTTCGGGGTTTGTCTACACGTTCAATCTGGATCAGATTTCCGTCACCGGCTTCGAGGCCCCCAATTTCTCCGATCCGCCCGTTACTGAAACCCTCTGGGTGCGCGGCTTTGACGGCGTGGCCTGGAGCGCGTGGGAAGATTTCAAGCTGACCAGCCTGCCGCCCAACCAGGCGCCCATGGTGACGATCGGAACACTGACGGATTCTCCCGGTGACTGGACCCGCCTCACCGACATCATGACCATCACAGACCCCGGCGGCGACCCGATCACCCAGATCGAGGTTTGGGACGAGACCGGTGCGAACAACTGGTGGGCCGACGGCGCGCTGGTGGATGCCAATTCGGGTTATGTGACCTCGGACATCGCGGATGTCTGGGTACAGGCCGATGCCACGCCAGGCACGCAGCCGCTCTGGGTCCGGGCCTTTGACGGTTGGGACTGGAGCCCCTGGGAGCGCTTCGACCTGGTGACCACACCGCAGAATACCGCGCCCGGCCTGACCATGGAAAATCAGAACAAGTCAGTCAATGAGTGGACGCGCGCGTCCGATGTATGGAGTTTCGTGGACGCCCAGGGCGACCCGCTGGTCGGGGTCGAGCTGTGGGACAGCAACGGCTCCAACAACTGGTACGCCGATGGCGCACGGGTCGATGCCAGTTCGGGATATGTCACCACTTCGGGGCTGAACGACATCTGGTTCCAGGGCGACCCTGTGGCCAGCGCTCAGACCTTGTGGCTGCGCGGCTTTGACGGGCAGGACTGGGGTGCTTGGGACGATTTCGTGCTGGTCACTGTCTGACGTCTCTGTTGCTCAGCGGATCGAGGCACGGCGCAGGCGTTCGGCGGCGTCCGGCCGGTCCAGCAGCGATTTGCCTACTTCGAATTCCAGATGCGGGCGTGGCGAGTGACCGGGCAGGGGACGCGTCAGCTTGTCGTCCAGTTCGGTCGGCAGCGCGCCCCGGGTGCGGGTGTTGACCAGCAGCGTTTCGGCGGCGATGCCTTCTGCGTAGATGATCTGGTGTTCGTCGAACAGAAGCTGGAAATAGTCGACGAAGCCGCCGTCCTCCTGGACGATCGTGTCGCCGTTGATCAGGTGGCGCGCGCGTACCAGAACCTCGTGACGACCCGCGCCCAGCTCGTCGCTGCGCTGGTAGATGAAGAGCCGGTGATCGGGGCTGACAACCAGATCGCCCGCGTTGTTCAGCGTCGCTTCGCGGATGCGGATCGGGGCGAACTCGCCCACCGCGCGCACGGTCGTGGCGCCGATCCAGCGCACCTCCTGGGGGCCATCGTCGCGGGTCAGGACCTTGTCGCCCACCTCCAGAAGCTCGATGGGCAGCTGCGCCCCCGAGGCCATGGTGATCCGGGTGCCCCGGGTGAAGGACACGCAGGCGACCTGCGCGAACTTGGCATTTGCCCTGGCCTCGACGTCGATGCCGACAAGGGTGTAGCCCATCCGCGGTTCGATAGGCGCGAGGGGCAGCATGAAGACCCCTTCCACATCGCCCTTCGTGTCGACCTCGACCAGCAGAAGGATGTCCATCGTGCCCGCCTGGCTGGTCATGAAGGTCAGGCAGCTGTCGAGGTGCAGACGGTGGCCTGCGTGGCCCAGCGTGGTTTCCTCGGCCACCGACAGGCGACCGGCGGCATCCGTCGCCACCGACAGGCGCTCGAGCGTGGCAATGGCGCGCAGCTCGTAAGTGTCATCGAGATCAAGTTCTGCCGCAAAGGAGATCGCATCGCCCAGGTTCGCGCCATCCACGACAGTGAACATGTCGGCCCTGTAGACCGGCAGGGACTGGACAAGAGCTGGTTTCGGATCGGACATCGGGGCAAAACTCGTGATACGCGCGTGAACCTGTATTCCGGCCTAGAGACGCTTTGTGGCGGCAACGGGACGCAATCCCGGTCATTTGCTGGCATCATGGGCCGAATCGGTGCAGGTCTGCACGGGGAAAACACGCGGAGGTATACCATGGATATGGGCATCAAAGGCAAACGCGCGGCCGTTTGCGCGTCAAGCAAGGGGCTGGGGCTGGGCTGTGCCCGCGCGCTGGCCGCCGAGGGGGTCGATCTGGTCATGAACGCACGCGGCGCGGAGGCGCTGGAGGCGTCGGCCCAGGCGATCCGCGACGAATTCGGTGTCTCGGTCGATACGCTGGCCACGGACATCACGACAGCAGACGGCCAGGCAAAGATGATCAATGCCGCGCAAGGCATTGATATTCTTGTCAACAATGCAGGTGGTCCGCCGCCGGGTATGTGGACGGACTGGGACCGCGACGATTTCATCAAGGCGCTGGATGCCAACATGCTCACCCCCATCGCGCTGATGAAGGCGCTCTTGCCCGGCATGATGGAGCGCGGCTGGGGCCGGGTCGTCAACATCACCTCGCAATCGGTGAAATCGCCCATTGCCGTGCTGGGGCTTTCGAACTCAGCGCGGGCAGGTCTGACCGGCTATGTGGCGGGCACGGCGCGGCAGGTCGCGGGGTCTGGTGTGACCATCAACAATCTGTTGCCGGGCATTCATGCCACTGACCGGGCCGTGGCGCTGGATACGGGCGTCACCAAGGCGCAGGGCATCAGCATGGAAGAGGCCCGCGCGCAGCGCTGCGCCACGATCCCTGCGGGGCGCTATGGCACGGCGGAAGAGTTCGGCGCGGCCTGTGCGTTCCTGTGTTCGCAACATGCAGGCTTTATCGTGGGGCAGAACCTTCTGCTGGATGGTGGCTCTGTGAATACCACAATGTAAGTGGCTGATAAAAAGCAATTTTCACAATCCAATCAGCTCTTTACTGCGATCAGTACCGGTGACCTGACGAGCGAGCATGCCGTCGGTAGGCCGGGCGTTCCGGCACGGGACATGGCGGACAGGATCGTGGCGTGTCTGCCCGGGCGGGCACTGCTGGAGCGGCTGGAATGGATCGCGGATTGCCTGGAGCCGCACCGGGCGCAAGGTCTTCAAGCTCAGGACCGGGGTATTGGGGCACGACGGGCGGCTGAACCTGGCCAGGCAGCACAGGCTGAAGGGCAATGCCACGACCTTTACCCTGCATCCGGGGCCGCACAGGATCGCGGTGCAGGTCAATGGCACAATCCGGGCCGAGGCGGGTTTCATCCTCGTTTCCCACAGGTGATCACAAGCGCGTTGGGAGCGGACATTCACGCTGGTGCGGTGGCGGGCGCGCTGCTAGTGCGCTGGAATGCCCCAGCGCGGAGAGAGCCATGCAAGCCACAATCGTCATCGTCCTTTTCGGCCTGATCATCGCAGCAAGCCTGCTGGCAGCGCCTCGCCGGGCCACCGTCGAGGGGTTCTTTGGCGGCGCGGGCGCGGCGGGGCAGGCACCGGGACTTTGGATGCTGGTGTTGAGTCAGGTGACCACGTGGATTTTTGCGCGCTCGCTGATGAATTCCGCGATCCTGGGCTACTATTACGGGATCTGGGGCACGCTGGCCTATGCGGCCTATTACGGCTCGTTCCTGACCGGCGGATTCATCGTGGGCCGCCTTCGCGAAAGCGGCGCGATGTCGATGCAGGACTGGCTGGACGCGCGGTTCGGTCGGGTGGGAACGGGGTGCTACAACCTCGTCATCGCGCTGCGTCTTCTGAGCGAAGTCTTCGCCAACCTGTTGGTCGTGGGGCTGATTTTCGCCGCCGTGCTGCCCGGTATGGTATATGCACAGCAAGGCGCCATCGTGATCGTGGCGCTTTTGGGTCTGGCCTATAGCACCTGGGGCGGGCTGAGTGCGGCCTTGCGCACGGATGTGCTGCAGATGCTGGTGTTCCTCGTGGTCTTCTGCGCGGCCTTCGTGGCGCTGGTCCTTTCGCCGGGGTTCGATCTGGGTGCCGTTCTGACCGCGAAGGGCGCTTCCGGCGCGTGGAACGGGCAGGTTCTTCTGCTGGTGGCGTTCCTGCAGGTCTTTTCCTACCCGGCGCATGACCCGGTGATGATGGATCGCGGGTTTCTTGCCGACCGCGAAACGACACGCGCCTCGTTTCTGCACGCATTCTGGATTTCGACCCTGTGCATCATCGCCTTCGGGTTTTTCGGCATTCAGGCGGCGCTGATCGGGGCCGGCTACGAGGGCCAGCTTCTGGGCACCTGGGCGGGGATGTTTCCGCCGTGGCTCTTCATGGCGCTTCTGCTGTCGCTTCTGATCAGTGCGCTCAGCACGCTTGATTCGGCCATGGCCAGTGCCGCCCGGCTGGCGGTCGAGGAACTGCGGCTGGGCCCCCGGACGCTGGCGACGGGACGCTGGACGATGGTGGCGTTCATGGTGGCCGGTGCCGCGCTGACGCTGTGGGGCAACCAGACGCTCTTTGATGCGGTGGCGGTGAGCGGAACGGCGAGCATGTTCCTCACACCGATCTTGCTGGTCGGACTGGTCTGGGGGCGTCATATCGCGCTCTGGTCCTATGTCGTGGCCTTTGGCGCGGCCATGCTGGGTGCCGCGGCCTATTTCGGTCGCGCGGGGGAATTCTGGTCCGCGCTGCTGCCGGAAGGGCACAAATACGAGCAGCTTCTGGCGATCAGCGTCCTTGTCCTCGCGATCGGTTTTGCAGCCACTCTGGCCGGAATGCGGCGCGCGGGCTGAGAGGGCGAGCTATTGCGCCTTGCGACCGGTATTGCTATCGCTCGCGGAACCTTGAGCGATTTTATCGGATTAACCCCGGTCCCATGCCCGACACTGCCCCTCCGCGACTGGAAACCCGGCACCTGATGCGCCGCTATGGGGCGTATGCCGTGGTTGATGATCTGTCGCTGAGCGTGGCGCCGGGGCAGGTGACGTGCCTTCTGGGCCCGTCGGGCTGTGGCAAGTCCACCACGCTGCGCCTGATCGCGGGCGTCGAGATGCAGGACAGCGGCGAGATATGGGTGGATGGCGCGCTGGTCTGTGACACGGTCACGCGGGTGCCGCCCGAAGAGCGCCGGATCGGCCTCATGTTCCAGGATTTCGCGCTGTTCCCGCATCTGAACGTGACAGACAATGTGCGGTTCGGCCTCAGGGGGGACCGCGCGATTCAGCAACAACGGGTGAGCGAACTGTTGGAACGCGTCGGTCTGGAGCATTTCGGGCAGAAATACCCTCATGAGCTGTCGGGCGGCGAACAACAGCGCGTGGCGCTGGCCCGCGCCCTGGCCCCGCGCCCCGGCGTGATGCTGATGGACGAGCCGTTTTCGGGACTGGACAACCGCCTGCGCGACGGCATCCGGGATGAGACGCTGGACATTCTGCGCGACGAGGGCACCGCCGTTCTGCTGGTTACGCATGAGCCCGAAGAGGCGATGCGCATGGCCGACGAGATCGCGCTCATGCGGCAGGGGCGGATCGTGCAGAAGGGTGCGCCATACAACATCTACAACGCACCGGTGGATCGGGAGTGCGTGTCCTTTTTCAGTGATGTCAACGTGATACGCGGAACAGTTAAAGGGGCACTGACAGAAACCGCCTTTGGCAAGTTCTTTACCCCCGGCGTCGATGACGGGGTGGAGGTCGAGATCGCCATCCGCCCGCAGCACGTCAAGATTGACTTTGACCGGGGGGGGCGCGGGCCGAACCCGACCATGGCCGAGGGCACGCCCGTGCGCGGCATCGTAGAACGCGCGCGCTTCATGGGCAGCGAGAGCCTTGTGGAGTTTCGCATGGAGCATGACGGGTCGGTCATGCGCGCCACCGTGCCCAACGTGTTTCTTCCGCAAAAGGGGCAGCCGCTTTGGCTGATGATGCGCCGCGACCGGTGTTTCGTCTTTCCGGTGGAATGAGGGGGAGGTCATGGAACTGAGCGGAAAACGGGCGGTGATCACCGGCGGCGCGGGCGGTATCGGGCTGGCCTGTGCGGAAGGTCTGGCCAGGGCGGGTGCCGAAGTGATCATCGCGGATGTGGACGAGGCGACCTGTCGGCGCGGCGTCGAGACGCTGGCCGGGCAGGGGTTGACGGTGGCGCATCTGGCCTTTGATGTGGCGGACCGGACGGCTTGCGAGGCGGGTTTTGCGCAGGTGGCCGATATGGGCGGTACGGATATTCTCGTGACCTCGGCGGCAATCGTGAAACCGGCCCGGATCCTCGATTTCGACCCCGAGGACTGGGCGCGCATTCTGGATGTGAACCTGACCGGCACCTTTCATTGCGCGCAGCTTGCCGGGCGGCAGATGGTCAAGAAGGGCTGGGGCCGGATCGTCACGCTGAGCTCGGTCAACGGCCAGATCGCCAATATCGCCCGCGGGGCCTATTCCTGCACCAAGGGGGGTGTGGATATGCTGACGCGCCTGTTGGCGGCCGAACTGGGCGACAAGGGTATCACCGCCAACGCGGTGGCCCCCATTCCGGTCGACACGCCGATGATCCTCGCCGCGCACGGGCCCCGGGACCGCGAATTGTGGTATGCCCAGACCCCTAATCCGCGCTATGCTCAGCCCGAGGAAGTGGCCGCTGCGGTGTGTTTTCTGGCTTCCGACCGGGCGGCCTTCATCAATGGGCATATCCTGAATGTGGACGGCGGATTCATGGCCTCGGGCATCCTGCCGCGCGAATGACAGGGAAATTGCGCCAATTGGCGCATTCGTTCTTTTAACCTGCGCCAACACGGCTTAGATACATGTGACGAAATTTCCGGGTCGGTGAACGTCCGGCCCGAGCTAGGGAGAGAACTACATGCTGAACAATATCGGGCTGCCGGGCATTCTGCTGATTGCCATCGTGGTGCTGGTGCTTTTCGGACGCGGCAAGATATCGTCGCTGATGGGTGAAGTGGGCAAGGGTATCACGTCGTTCAAGAAGGGCATCAATGACGGGCAGAAAGAGATTGAGGACGAAGCCGAATCGGTGGCGGATGCCGCCAAGGACGTGACGCCCGCCGACGACAAAGACAAGGTCTGAGCGGCCGCGCATGTTTGATCTGGGCTGGACCGAGCTTCTGGTCATCGGGATCGTGGCGCTGATCGTCGTGGGACCCAAGGACCTGCCGGGCATGTTCCGCACGGTGGGCCGGTTCGTGGGCAAGGCCAAGGGCATGGCGCGCGATTTCAGCCGGGCGATGAACGATGCGGCGGACGAGGCGGGCGTAAGCGACGTGCAAAAGACGCTGAATGCCGCCGCCAAGCCGCTCAGCACCGCCATGGACCAGATCAAGAAGACCGGCCAGAGTTTTACCGAAAGCACCATGAACAGCGGCAAATCGAGGCTGAGCCCCGAGCGCAAGGCCGAGGCCGACAAGATTCGCGAGCATTCCGCCAAGGCCGCAAAGGAAAAGCTGGCCAAGGAAGCCGCAGACGCCGGAACGCCAAACAAGAAGAAGGCTACCGCGGGCAAGGCGAAACCCGCAACGGCCAAGAAACCAGCCGCCAAAAAACCCGCGACCCGGAAACCGGCGCCCGTCAAGACAGCGGCCAAGACAGCGGCCAAGAAACCCGCCGGCAAACCGGCCCCTGCGCGGAAAACAGCCACCAAGAGCACGGCATCCAGGGTCGGCACGCAGTCCAAAAGCACTGGCGGCAAGGCCGGTGACAAGGCATGAACCGGCTCGACGAGGAATTGTTCGTTGAAAAGGCCCCCGGTGCCGGTGGACGGCACGGGCGGCGTATCGTGATCACCATGGGCGTTTTCCTTGCCACGTCAGGGGTTGTCTTCGTGGATCGCTGGGGTATCGCGGATGCGATACTTGCGTGGTATGCCGCCTCTGCCGGTGGCGAAGCGTCGGATTTCCAACTGGCATTTTCCTCACCCCAGGACGCGTTTCTCATGCAGATGACGCTGGCGATCTGGGTGGGTATGCTGGTGGCCTGGCCGGTGGCGAGTTTCCGCATCTGGGCAATCTATCACCCCGATCTTGGCCCCGAGGGCGCGCGAAGCCTTCGTGCGCTTGACGCAGGAGCGGTGGCCGCGTTCATCGCGGGCGCGGCCTTTGCCGTACTGGTGGTCGTTCCGTCCCTTCTGGCGCGGATCATGGCCTTCGTGACGCCTGGCGACGCGCTGCTTGACCCGTATCGCGACGTGTTTCTGCCTTCGACGGTCCTTCAGGAAAACATGAAACTCGCGCTGGTCATCATCGTGAGCTGTGCTTTGTTGGTACAGGTGCCGATGCTGGTGGCCGCGACGCGCAAGGCAGGTGCTCTGGCGCGCCGGCCCGGTGGTATGGCAGGTTGAACGGGGCGCATGTGATGCAAGACAAATCGGGACGAAACTCATGACGCAAAGCGACGAGATCGAGGACAGTTCGGCCCCGCTGATCGAGCATCTGGCCGAGCTTCGGACCCGGCTCATCCGCAGTGTCGTGGCCTTTATCATCGGCATGGTGATCTGTTTCACCGTGGCCACGCAGATCTTCAACTTTCTCACTGCCCCCCTGTGCCAGGTGCTGGCCGAGCGCGGGCAGGATTGCGACCTGATCTTCATCAGCCCGCAGGAGGGATTCTTTGTCGCCATCAAGGTGTCGCTCCTCGGCGGGTTCATCCTGGCCTTTCCCTATATTGCCAACCAAATGTGGCGCTTCGTTGCGCCGGGGCTCTACAAATCCGAGAAAGGCGCGTTCCTGCCATTCCTGGTGGCCTCGCCCTTCATGTTCTTTCTGGGCGCGGCCTTTGCCTTCTATGTGGTGACGCCGCTGGCCTATGACTTCTTCCTGAGCTTCCAGCAGTTCGGAAACGAGGGCGAGGTGGTCGAAGGCGGCCAGAACGCGGCCCCTCTGAGCGTTGTCTTCCAGGGCTCGGCCCAGGAATACCTGAACCTGACGATCAAGTTCATCGTCGCCTTCGGCCTGTGTTTCCAGCTGCCGGTGCTGCTCACGCTGATGGGCAAGGCGGGGCTGGTCAGCGCAGTCGGGCTCAAGCAGGTGCGCAAATACGCGGTTGTGGGCATCCTGGTGTTGGCGGCCCTCGTGACTCCGCCCGATGTCATCACTCAGGTCATCCTCTTTGTCGTGGTCTACGGGCTCTACGAGGTGTCGATTTTCCTCGTCGCCCGGGTCGAGCGTCAGCGCGAGGCCAAGTTGCGTGCCGAAGGGCTATGGTTCGACGATGACGAGGACGAGGATGCAGATGCGGAAGGCGAGGCCGCGTCCGACGAAGACGGCGAGGACGCCCATCCCGAGGACGAAGTCAGGTGAGCGCACCGCCCGAGCGCATCGCCGCAGCACTCGAGCGCATGGCGCCCGCACCCCTTGAGGTGCCGGATTTCTCTGCCGCCGAGGCGTTCGTCTGGCATATCGAGCCGGACCGGCTGGAACCTGTGGCCCGCGTGAACCGGGTCGACATGGGCCTGCTGCTCGGCATCGACCGCTCGCGCGACACGCTGCTGGAGAACACCCGCCAGTTCGCCCGCGGGCTGCCTGCGAACAACGCGCTCCTGTGGGGCGCGCGGGGCATGGGCAAGTCGAGCCTCGTGAAGGCCGTGCACGCCGCCGTGCGGGCCGAGGGGCATGACCTCAAGATCGTCGAACTGCAGCGCGAGGACCTCGCTTCGGTCGGCCGCCTGCTGGGACTGCTCAGGAACAGCGCGACCCGCTTCGTGCTCTTTTGCGACGATCTGAGCTTTTCCCATGACGACCAGCATTACAAATCGCTCAAGGCGGTGCTGGATGGCGGCATCGAAGGCCGGCCCGACAACGTGGTCTTCTACGCCACCTCGAACCGCCGCCACCTGATGCCGCGCGACATGATCGAGAACGAACGCTCCAGCGCCATCAACCCGTCCGAGGCCGTCGAGGAAAAGGTCTCGCTCAGCGACAGGTTCGGCCTCTGGCTGGGATTCCACCCCTGTGACCAGGACAGCTATCTGGCGATGATCCGCGGCTATTGCGACGCTTACGGTGTCAAGATCGACGACGACAGCCTGCGCGCCGAGGCCATTGAATGGCAGGCCACCCGCGGTGCCCGGTCAGGCCGCGTGGCCTGGCAATATTTCACCGATCTCGCGGGCCGCAAGGGCGTTCGGATACCAAGCTGATTCAGCTTCTTTCTGGTTGAAAATACCCATGATACGCGGGCCGAAGGCCCGCGCGGGGCGACGCGCTTCGCGCGGCGCAAAGCCCCGTCACCATGGCACCGGCATGGCCAATAGCGTAAACCGCGAACCACGGCGCGCCGCCTTTGAAGGACGACCCGGGCAGGGCACCGGGTTCAGTTGGTCAGGAATGGCACCGGGTCGAGGCTTTCAAAGCCGTCTCGCACCTGGAAATGCACCGCGGGCGTGCCGGAACTGCGCACCGCGGCCAGGGCCTGGCCGCGTTTCACCCGCTCGCCGGTCTTCACCTTCGCGCCTTCGACGTTGGAATAGACCGTGAGAAGGTTGTTGGCATGTTTCACGACGATGATGGGCGTGCCGTTGGTGTCCTCGGTGATCGCAGCCACGACGCCGCTGTCGGCGGCCTTCACGGTCGCGCCGGGGCTGGCGGAAATATCGATCCCGTCATTCTTGCCCTTGGAGTACTCGCGGATGATGTCGCCCTTGACCGGGTAGCTCATGCGCGTGGCCTTGGGCGCGGGCGCGGATTGCTCCGTGCCGAGATCGGGCGCGTCACCGGGTGCGTTGGCGGGTTTGTCGAGCGCCGCCACGGCCACCGTGTCATCCTTGGGCAGCGGATCGTCCGAACTGGGCGGCAGCGGCGTGGGCGATCCTTCGCCCGGAGCCTCTGCCGTCTGCGGCACGTCGCGCGGGTCGAACTCGTTCGTCTTGCCGCCCGGCAGGGTGACGGGGATCAGCAGGTACTGCCCCTCGCGCACGGCGAAATCCGCGCCAAGCCCGTTCCAGTCCGCCAGCGACCGGATCGAGACATTGTAGAGCCGCGCAATCGTATAGGCCGTTTCACCGCGCGCCACCTTGTGCCGCACCGGTTCTGCGCCTCTGGCGGACGCGGGCAGCGTGGAGGTCTCGACTTTCTCGGCGTCTGCCTTGTCGATGGCCGACCCTGCGATCGAGGAGATGTCCACCCCGCCCGGCGTGATCGGTCCACCCGCCGGTTCCGCCACGCGGTTCGGCAGCGCGATGATCTCGCCCCGGCGCAGCGTATCGCCCGGTTTGATGCCGTTATACTTGGCAAGTTTCTGCGCATCGACGCCGATACGGGCCGCCACATCCGACAGCGTGTCACCGCGCCGCGCCACGGCCACCTGGTATCCGGGGTAGGAGATGATGCCTCGATCATCGGGTGCTGGCCGCTGCGCCGTGGCCGTGCGCGCCGCCGCCGCCGTCCCGCCGCTGCCGCCCTTGCGCAGGTCCAGGTCTATCGGAGTCTCGCACGCACTGAGCGCAAAGAGGCTGACACCAGCCAGCAGGGCAATGGGTTTCACAGGAATTGTCATCAGCTCGTATCCTCATCACCCCTTGTAAACCGGGGACTTCATTCGTGTTTCACTCACATGCACCAGGGCCTGTCCGGTGCTGCCGGGCCTGTCACGTCACTCACCCGTCGCGCCCCAACCCCTCGATGAGAGGCACGAAACGCACCGGCAGAAGCTCGTCATAGTCAAAGCCCGTATCGGTCCGCGTGACCCGTATCAGGCTCTGCACCGCATTCGACTGCCCTACCGGCACTACCATGATACCGCCTATTTTCAACTGCGCCAAGAGCGGCCCGGGCGGGTCCTCTGCGGCGGCCGTCACGATGATCCGGTCAAAGGGCGCCTGGTCGGGCAGGCCGTAGCTGCCATCCACCGTGCGGCAGGTCACGTTGACCAGGTCGAGGCTGCGGAAAATCTCGGCCGCTTCGTTGACCAGCCGCCGATGCCGGTCCACCGTATAGACACGGCGGGCCAACTGGCTGAGGATCGCCGCCTGGTACCCCGAGCCGGTGCCGATCTCGAGCACGGTGTCGCGCGGGCTGACCTTCAGCGCCTGGGTCATCAATCCCACCACGGAGGGTTGCGAAATCGTCTGACCACAGGCGATGGGCAGTGGCATGTCCTCATAGGCGCGTTCGGCAAATATCCCGCGGATAAAGGGCGCGCGGTCGATCTTTTCCATCGCGCTCAGCACCCGCGCATCCGTCACCCCCTTGGAGCGCAGCTGAAACAGGAACTGCATCTTGCGTTCGGCGGTATCGGGCTGCGCGTCGCTCATTCGATTGCCTTGAGGGCCTCCAGCGCGTCATGGGCCGTGAGGTCCGCGCGCATCGGTGTGACCGAGATGAAGCCCTGAAGGTTGACATCCGCATCCGAGCCGGGTGCGGTGGGCTGGCTTTGCGGCGCGCCGGTGATCCACAGGAACCGCCGCCCCGAGGGCGACAGGTGCGGCTGGACCCCGAACCCCATGTCGCGCCGAAACCCCTGGCGCACGGCGCGGATGCCCTTGACATCCGCCCCCGGCACCGGCGGGAAATTCACGTTGTAGAAAATGCCATATTCGTCATCCGGCCAGACACCGTTTTCCAGAAGGGCGCGCAAGGTGGGCAAACCGTGCTGGCGCGCGGCCTCCCACTTGTCGTCCAGATCGCGATTGGCCGGCCCGTAATACTGGCTGATCGCGATGGCGCGATACCCCTGAAGCGCCGCCTCCATCGCAGCACCCACGGTGCCGGAATAGACCGCGTTCTCGGCCGAATTGTTGCCCCGGTTCACGCCCGACAGAACCAGGTCGGGGGGCGTGTCCTTCATCACGTCATGCACCGCGGCCAGAACGCAATCGGCGGGACTGCCCTGCACGGCAAAGCGGTGCGGGCCCATCTGGGCGACCATCATCGGGTTGGTGTAGGAGATGCAATGGCCGACGCCGGATTGCTCGAACGCGGGGGCCACGGTCCAGACCTCGCCCCCGGGTCCGGCCAGTTCGGTGGCCATGTCATGCAGAACCTCAAGCCCCGGAGCGCTGATCCCGTCGTCATTGGTGATGAGAATGCGCATGATCCGCCCCAAGCTGTGCCTGAAATCTGTCTATCTGGCGCGCCGCGTTGCGTCCAGTCAAAGCGAGGACAGAAGGCGGGCGGCCTCGTCGCGGGGATGGGTCAGCGCGCTGCTGTCCTCGCCGGGATGAAATCGCGCGCGCGTCGCTGTGGGCATCGGGCGCGGCGTGAGTACATGCACTCTGGGTCCGATCTTGGCGCTCTCGGCGGCCCAACTGCGGGCAAGGGCAATCTGGGCCGCCTTGGTGGCACCATAGGCCCCGAAGAACCTGTCACCGCCATGCGGGTCGTCAAAGAAGAGGGCGGTGCCGGTCTGGCCCAGGAGCGGGGCGATGAACGGGATGAGCGTCCCCGTCGCGGTCACGTTGCAGGCCACGGATTTGTCCCAGTCTCTCGCGTCGATATGGGACGCCGGGCTCAGGGGGGCGGCATGAACCGCGCAATGCGCCCAGACATCCAGCGCGCCCCAGCGGTCATGAATCGACCGGCAAAGCTGCGCCATGGCATCCACATTGGTCACATCCATCGGGGCGAGCGTGGCCTGTCCGCCTCTGGCCTGGATCCGGTCGTCCAACTCTTCAAGCGCGCCAACCGTACGGGCCACTGCCACGATATGGTGGGTGTCGGCGAGCGCCTCGGCCAAAGCGGCCCCGAGACCGCGCGAGGCACCGGTCACAAGGGCGATCTTTGGGGCGATCTTTGGGGCGATCTTGGAGGTGTCAGCAATGCTCATGATCAGCCAATTCCCATCTGCAGCGATTTTAGGCAAGGGCTTTCGCTTGACTTTTTCGCGCGTGCAGCAAAAAAAGACTGCCAAGAGACACACTCGACACAGGGGACCAGGGATCATGAGCACTACCGTACTTCGCAAGGCCGCAATCGGCTCGGACACATTTCTCACAAATGCCGTGCTGGCCGTGGCCGGCGCGATCGTGGTCGCGATTGCCGCGCAACTCAGCGTGGGTTGGCCAGTGCCGATGTCGGTGCAGGGTCTGGCGATCCTGGTGATCGGCTTCGCCTACGGCTCGCGCCTCGGGGGTGCGACGCTGCTGACCTATCTGGGCATGGGCGCGATGGGCCTGCCGGTCTTTTCCAACGGGATGGCCACGGCGGCCCTCGTGGGTCCGACCGCGGGCTTCCTCTATGGGTTTGTCGGCATGGCGTTCCTGGCCGGTCTGGCCGTGGAAAAGGGCCTGGCGCGCGGCGTCGTGATGACGGCGCTTGTCGGCATCGTGATCTCGGCGCTGCTCTATATTCCGGGTCTCGCCTGGCCCGCCGCCGTCCTGGGCAAATCCTGGGCGGCGCTGTGGAGCGGCTGGATGGCCCCCTTCCTCGTGGGTGACGCGATCAAGGCCGTGGTCGCCGCGATGGTGGTCTGGGGCGGCTGGAAGGCGCTGAGCACACGCCAGGGCTGACGCCGGGCGCAAAGGCCCCGGATAACGTCCGGGGCGCGGGTATTCGAGAGAGCGCCGTCCCGATCCGGGGCGGCGTTTTTTTTTGCGGCTCAGCCCTGCGGCATCGTGAGGTTGGTCACCTTGCCGTTGCGCATGAGCACGACAAGGCCGGTGTTGATCGCCGCGACCTGCTGACGCTCGACCTTGTCGCCCAGGCGCACGGTCACGATCTCGCCGCGCCTGGTGCGGATCAGCGCCTGGGAGCCCTCGGCCCGCTCGTAGGTGCCCACGAGGGCGATCCCGTGGAGCGGGAAGCTGTCGCTTTGCGTGGCAGCTTCTTCGGCATGTGTGAGGGTGGTGGCCTGATCGTTTGCCATGACGGCGATCCCTTCGGGTTTCAGCAACAGAAACCGGCACATATGGGTGGGTATGGGCAAAGGAAAGAGGTCGCGCGCGGTGTCGGCGGATTTATGCCGCAGCGCAGCAAATCATCGGTTGATTTTCGTGAGAAGGTGTTACTCGGCAGCCTTGAGCCGGAAGCCTTTTTCGATCTGGTCCGAAGGTTCTACCGGGTATTCGCCCGAGAAACACGCATCGCAATATTGCGGGCATTTGGCGTTGCGGCCTGACGCCTCGCCCACCGCACGGTAGAGCCCGTCGAGCGAAATGAACTTGAGGCTGTCCACCTGAAGATGCTCGCGCATTTCGTCTTCCGACATGGTGGCGGCCAGCAGCTTCTCGCGGTTGGGCGTGTCGACGCCGTAGAAACACGGCCATGCGGTGGGGGGCGATGCGATGCGGAAATGCACCTCCTTCGCGCCCGCATCGAGGATCATCTCCTTGATCTTGCGGCTGGTCGTGCCGCGCACCACGCTGTCATCGACGAGGATCACCCGCTTGCCCGCGATCAGGGCGCGGTTGACGTTCAGCTTCAGTCGCACACCCATGTTGCGGATCTGCTCGGTGGGCTCGATGAAGGTCCGGCCCATGTACTGGTTGCGGATGATCCCCATGGCGTAGGGAATGCCGCTTTCGTGGCTGTAGCCGATGGCTGCGGGCGTGCCGCTGTCGGGCACCGGGCAGACGAGGTCGGCGTCGACCGGACTTTCCTTGGCCAGTTCGATGCCGATCTGGCGGCGGGTCTCATAGACCGAGCGACCGCCGATGATGCTGTCGGGCCGCGAAAAATAGACATGTTCGAAGATGCAGAAGCGCGGGCTGGTGGGGCGGAAGGGGCGGCGGCTTTCGACGCCCTCGCCGTTGATCACGACCATTTCGCCGGGTTCGATTTCGCGCACATATTTGGCGCCGATGATGTCGAGCGCACAGGTCTCGGAGCTCAGCACCCAGCCGTCACCGATCTGGCCCAGCACCAGCGGGCGCACGCCCAGCGGATCGCGCACGCCGATCAGCTTGGTGCGGGTCATGGCCACGACCGAGAACGCCCCCTCGACCCGGCGCAGCGCGTCCTCCATCCGGTCGGGGATGGTTTTCTGCAGGCTGCGCGCCATGAGGTGGATGATGCATTCGCTGTCGGAGTTGGACTGAAAGATCGACCCGCGCTCGATCAGTTCGCGGCGCAGGGCATCGGCATTGGTGATGTTGCCGTTATGGGCAATCGCAGCGCCGCCCATGGAAAACTCGCCGAAAAAGGGCTGTACGTCGCGGATCACCGGCGTCTTGCCGCCTGCGGTGGAATAGCGCACATGGCCGATGGCCAGCGGGCCGGGCAGCGTTTCCATCAGCGATTGCTTGGTGAAGTTGTCGCGCACATAGCCAAAGCGGCGGGCGTTGTTGAAGCCGTGATCGGGGTGGTAGCAGACGATACCCCCCGCCTCTTGGCCGCGATGTTGCAGGGCGTGAAGACCGAGGGCCACGAAATTCGCGGCATCGGTGACGCCGATCACGCCGAAAATCCCGCACTCCTCCCGCAATTTATCATCATCGAAAGGATGGGCGGGAGGCATGTGGCTGGACAAGGCTGGCAGCTCCGAATCCGTTGCGCGATGGGTACCTCTTACGCAATCGGCGGGCCAGAGTCATCAAGTCATCCTGCAAAATGACGCAGCGGCACCACGAAACACGCATATGGGTCAAAAACGCGACAGAACAACCCCCGCGGCCAGCAAGACCGCGGCCAGGATACGTGGCCAGGTGATGGCGCGTATTTCCAGGCCGAAGGCACCGAAGTGATCGATTGCCATTGCGGCGATGACCTGGCCCAGCACCAGAAGGATCGTCATGGTGAGAATGCCCAGCACCGGCACAGACCAGAGCGAGGACCACACGAACAGCGCGCCGAAGAGGCCGCCGATCAGCATCCAGGTCTGAGCCTGTCCCATGCGGGCAAGGCCGGCACCGTGGCCGGCCAGAATGGTGATCACAAGCAGCGCCAGAAATCCGATGCCAAAGGAAATCGTGGCCGAGGCCAGACTGCTGTCGATGGCGCGCCCCAGTGCTGCGTTGACCGGGCTCTGGATGGACACGCCGATGCCTACGACCACCATCAGGGCCGAGGCGAAGAAAACGGTATTTTGCACGGATCTACTCGACGGGTTGAGCGGCAGGCTGGCCTTCGGGGGCGTCACAAGCGCCGACAAGCTGTTCATATTGCTGTGTAATCCAGCCAAGCGCCTGTTCGGGATTGCCGTCCTCGATCTTGCCGGTCAGGTTCGCAAAGACCCGCGCCGAACGGCTGTCGTCGATCATCGCGATGTCCTGGGATGTGGCCACGGTTTCGTAGACGAAATACGCGATGGCCACCAGAAGGACGCCGCGCGCGACGCCGAAGACGAAGCCGAGCCCCTGATCCAGACCGCCCAGCACCGAGCGTTGCACCAGCGACGAAAAGAGCGGTGTGATCAGCGAGGCAACGATCAGCGCCACGGCAAAAACGGCGGCAAAGGCCCCGATCATCGAAAGTTCGCAACTGTCGGCGATGAATTCGCCCAGCACGGGCACTTCGCGAATCAGCGGTTCAACCTGCGGCGCAAAGATGAAGGCGACAACACCCGCCAGCAGCCAGCCCGCGATGGCCAGAGCCTCGCGCACGAAACCTCGGGAATAGGCCAGAAGTGCAGAGAGCACGATAACCAGTGCCACCACGCCGTCGATGATTGTGAAGCCTTCCATGCGTGCCAGTCGTCCTTTGCCTGGGCGCTAACCTGCGCCGAAAATGTCGCCCACGAAGCCTGTCAGATCCTCGACCCGGGTCAGGCTGAGCCCCGAGGCATCCCCGGGTTTGCCGCCCTTGGGAAGGATGGCTGAGGTGAAACCAAGTTTTTGCGCCTCTTTCAACCTGTTTTCGCTTTGGGAGACCGGTCTGAGCGCGCCGGAGAGGCTGATTTCGCCAAAAACAACGGTATCGGCGGGCAGCGATGTGTCTTCTCGGGCACTCAGAAGCGCGGCCGCCACCGCCAGATCGGCGGCGGGTTCGGAGATTTTCATGCCGCCCGCGACGTTGAGATAGACGTCGAGCCCGGCAAACGGGATGCCGCAACGCGCCTCAAGCACCGCGAGGACCATGGCCAGCCGCGCCGAATCCCAGCCAACCACCGCGCGCCGGGCCTGGGCGTGCGGGCTGGGTGCGACGAGAGCCTGCAGTTCGACCAGAACGGGGCGCGTGCCCTCGATCCCGGAAAAGACCACGCTGCCGGGCGCGGGCGTTCCGCGATCCGACAGAAATAGCGCAGAAGGGTTAAGCACTTCTTGAAGGCCGCGTCCGGTCATCTCGAAGACGCCGATCTCGTCGGCCGGGCCAAAGCGGTTCTTGACGGCGCGCAGGATGCGGAACTGGTGGCCGCGTTCGCCCTCGAAGTATAGCACGGTATCGACCATGTGCTCGACCACGCGGGGGCCGGCGATCTGGCCGTCCTTGGTGACATGGCCCACGAGAACCACGCTGACGCCGCGGCGCTTGGCGAAACTGGTCAGCTCATGGGCGGCGGCGCGGACCTGGGCGACCGAACCCGGTGCGCTGCCCACCGTGTCCGACCATATGGTCTGGACCGAATCGATGATCACCAGTTGCGGTTTCTCGGCCTCGATGGTGGTCAGGATGTCGCGCAGATTGGTCTCGGCGGCAAGCTTTACCGGCGCATCCGCAAGCCCCATCCGTTCGGCGCGCATCCGCACCTGGGCGTTGGCCTCTTCGCCGGAAACATAGATGGTTTTCAGCCCCTTGGCGGCAAAAGCTGCGGCGGCCTGCAGGAGCAGCGTGGATTTTCCGATGCCAGGGTCGCCGCCCACCAGAAGGGCCGAGGCCTGCACCAGACCACCGCCCAGAACACGGTCCAGTTCGTCCAGGCCTGAGCGGGTGCGCGGCGGCGGCGGCTCTTCGGTCGCCAGATCCGTGAGCGGCACGCGCGCGCCCTTGGCATTGCCGAGGCTGGCCCTGGAGGGGCCTGCCGACAGGCCCGCATCCTCGACGATGGAATTCCATTCGCCGCACGCCTCGCAGCGCCCGGACCATTTCGAATGGGTCGCGCCACAGGCGTTGCAGGAAAAGGACGCAGACTTGGCCATGCCTCCTGATGCCGCAAGCGCGGCGGGTCGTCAAACGGCAATGCGCCTCACTCGGCGGCGGCGCGGGAAATCCCGTAGACGGGCGCGCGCTCGGCGCGGGCCTCGGCATCCAGCCGGTCCAGTTCGGGCAATATGTCGGCAAGGTCGTCGCGCAGCCGGTTGAGCTGGCTTTCCGCGACGCTCTCCTCCATTTCGAGGGCCTTGACCCAGCCGTGCAGCTCGGAATTGATCTGCTTGGCCATTTCGATGCGCTCGTTGAGATCGGCAAGCTCCTGCTGGCGTTGCTGCAGGAAGCCCCGGGCGCGATTCACGCGCTCGTCCGAATAGGTCTGTGCCAGTTCGTGACTGACAAAGGACATTTGCGCGGCCAGTTCCAGAACCTCCGGTTCGAGCCCAGCAAGATCGGGATGGCTGCGCATGTGCACGAGACGCTCGCGGACCGTGTCGAACTCCGAGGACAGCTGAAACGCCCCGGTGCGGTCCGCCGCGTGCGCCAGCGCATAGGCGCGGGTGACATCGTGCATCTGGATGTTGAAATCGCGGTGCGACGTCTCGAGTTTCAGCATCCGCGCATTGGTCGGCAGATAGAAAAGCAGCGTCGTCAGAAGCGCAGCGAGCGCGATCTGGGCGTACATGCCGGCCTGTGGCACCTCGACCCCCGCAACGGAGAGTGACAGATCAGGCCAGGGCCATATCCCCGCGACGGAAAGTCCAGTTGCGATCAGCAGCGCGATGGCCGCCGCCGCGATAATTCCCCCCGAAAGTCGTTGAAAAACAGCCGTGATCAGGCGCGCAGCATCCTTAATGTTGTTTGACATCAGACATCCTCCCTTACCCCGGAGGCCAGTCTATAGGCGGATTCTTGCTCGACAAAGGAAAAACGGACGATTTGGCACCTACTGTGACGAAAGCACCCGCTTTTGCGTGAGATACCCGATGAGCATCGAGGCCAGAATGCAGCCGGTAAAGAGGTAAAGACCCCAGGCGGTTTCGATCTTTCCGACGCCGATTCCCTTGGAAATAACGATGTATAGCGCGATGAGGAAGATGTCGGCCATGGCCAGTTTGCCCAGGATTTGCAGGGCGGGCAGGGTCTTGCGGCGCAGGTAGCCGAAATGGATGAGGGCCAGGCCGATGGTCTTCGTATAGGGAGCAAAGAGGGCAAAGAACGTCACCAGAAGTGCCAGGAACACGTCCGATCCCCAGAGCGATTGCAGGCCCGAGACCACTGAGATTTCGCTGAGCCCGAAGAGCGGCAGGAGCCCTGCGCGCATCAGTGGCGCAAACCAGGCGATCGGAAAGAGGACGAGGAGCGTCAGGTTGGCGATGCGCAGCATATCGGGTCCGTTCGGTGCGTTCAGGGTGAGGTAAGGACCCAAGCCGGGCGGTGCAAGGAAATTGGGCCAGCCCCCTGTTTTACCGGGGTCGGTAACGCGTCGGTATTGCGTCGGTATCACGTCGGTGTTTCGGCGCGGGGCAGTTAATGAGGTGTTAAGGCCGCAGAACTGCGGTTTCCGGCCGCTCCGCGTCCGTGGCTGCCGGGCCCGTGCGGGCCGCCGGGCGGGGAACGAAACCTTTTGAAGATTTCGCCGGCCACTCAGCGTACCGCCTCGATGGGGCCCTCTGCGCTTCCCGAGATGAACTGTGTCAGGTAGGGATCGCCGCTGTCGTCCATCCGGGCCACGGGGCCGGTCCACTGGATCACGCCGTCATGCAGCATCGCCACGTTGTCGGCGATGGCCCGGACGCTGGTCATGTCATGGGTGATGGTCATGGCGGTGGCGCCCATCTCGACGACGATCTCGCGGATGAGGTCGTTGATGACGCCGGACATGATGGGATCAAGGCCGGTGGTGGGTTCGTCGAAGAAGATGATCTCGGGCTCGGCGGCGATGGCGCGGGCCAGTCCGACGCGCTTTTGCATACCGCCCGAAAGCTCGGCTGGAAAGAGGTCGGCGACGTCAGGCTTGAGGCCGACGCGGCGCAGTTTCTCGATGGCGATCTCGCGGGCCTCATGCTTGGGGCGTTTCAGCGACCCGCGCATCAGGCGGAAGGCGACGTTTTGCCAGACCGGCAGCGAGTCAAAGAGCGCGCCGCCCTGAAAGAGCATCCCGAAGCGGGCGAGGAAGCTGTCACGCTCGGCCTTGGTCACGTCCTCGCCGTCCAGCGTGATGACGCCGCTGTCCGGGGTCACGAGGCCCAGCACGGATTTCAGCGCCACCGATTTGCCCGTGCCCGAGCCACCGATGATCACCATCGAGGTGCCCTTGGGGATGGTCAGGTTCACCCCCCGCAGCACCTTGTTCGATCCGAAAGCCTTGTGGACGTCGCGCAGTTCGATCATGGGGTGCCCCCGTGCAGGCGTCCTGGGGCGCTGCCCCAGACCCCGGGATATTTGCGGCCAGAAGAAACAGGGGCGCGAGGTATGTGGCGGCTGGCGGTCATATCGTGAAGAAGATGCTGGTGAGCAGGAAGTTGGCGGCGAGGATCAGGACGGCTGCGGCCTCCACGGCGCCCTTGGTGGCGCGGCCCACGCCCGCGGCGCCCCGCGACGTGTTCATGCCGTAATAGCAGCCCAGAAGTGTTGCGATGAAGCCGAAGGCGGCGCCCTTGACGAGGCTCGAGAGGATGTCGCGGGCCTCGATGAAGTTCACCGTGTTGTTGAGATAGGTGGCGGCATTGAAGCCCAGGCTGCGGGTGCCGACGAGGTAGCCGCCCATGACGCCGATCACGTCGCCGATGCCCACGAGGACCGGGACCATGATCAGGCCTGCCAGCACGCGCGGCACGGTGAGGTATTTCATCGGATGGGTCGAGAGCGTGACCAGTGCGTCGATCTGCTCGGTGACTTTCATCGTGGCGATCTCGGCGGCGATCGACGAGGTGACGCGGGCCGCGATCATCAGGCCTACAAGCACCGGGCCCAGTTCGCGGACCATGCCGATGGCGACGATCTGGGGCACCACGGCCTCGGCATTGAAGCGGGCACCGCCCGAGTAGATCTGCAGTGCCAGCGCGCCGCCGGTGAAGATGGCGGTGAGCCCCACCACGGGGAGCGAGAAATAGCCCACGGACAAAAGCGCGTGGGCGATCTCCCTGGGGTAGACGGGCGGGCGGACGATGTGGCTGAGCGTCTGGCCCGCGTAAATGCCCAGGCGGCCAAGGGCGGCGAGCGGCCCGAGAACGCCGCGACCGAGGGCGGCGAGGAAGGACAGAAGCCAGCTCATGCGGTGAGATACCGCCGTGTGTAACGCGCGCCCAGCGAGGTCAGGATTTCGTAGCCGATGGTGCCCGCGTTGTCGGCCAGCGTATCCACGGTCTGGGTG
>Ga0316205_10001822_pt1 | contig 24516 bp, 26 predicted proteins | sample 3monthpyrite_MG_FD_204941 | JGI IMG/M metagenome (GOLD analysis project Ga0316205, IMG submission 204941) | Microbial mat bacterial communities from mineral coupon in-situ incubated in ocean water Damariscotta River, Maine, United States -... | ecosystem: Environmental > Aquatic > Marine >... | reverse complement strand
ATCGCGCCGGTCCTGTCCAGCCTGGGCAACAAATACGGGGCGGTGGTGATCCTGGACCGCCGCAATGTTCTACTGGCCGCGGATGGCGTCGACATCACCGAAGAGGCCATCGCGCGCATTGATGCCGCTCTCGCCCGTCGCGAGCCACAAGATGGCAACACGCCCGCCGACCCCCCGAGTGAACCGACACAAGAATAATGCACCGCGCTTGTGCGGCCTTGGGTGACTTGTTATTCAAGCGAAAACAATGAGGGACGCGCGATGACCGAGCACACGACGATTGCCGATTTTGATCTGATCCAACGTATCTTGCCCCACAGATACCCGTTCTTGCTGGTCGACAAGGTCATTGACATCGACACCGACAAATCAGCCACGGGCATCAAGAATGTCACCTGCAACGAGCCACATTTTCAGGGGCATTTTCCGGGCACGCCGATCATGCCCGGCGTCACCATCATCGAAGCCATGGCCCAGACCGCGGCGGTGTTGGTGGGTGTGCATATGGAATTGGCCGACAAGGATTTCCTGATCTATTTCATGAATATCGACAGTGCCAAATTCCGGCGCAAGGTGGTGCCGGGCGATGTGCTCAAACTGCATGTCACGACCAAACGCGGGGGTGGCAAGATATGGAAATTCGAAGGCCGCGCGGAAGTGGACGGCGAACTGGCCTGCAGTGCCGAGTTTACCGCCATGCTTGATCTGTCTGCGGACGCGTGACGCATGGGTATTGATCCCAGCGCACGAGTGCATGCCAGCGCTGTCGTCGAGGACGGCGCGCGCATCGGGCCGGATTGTATCATCGGCCCCTTTGCGCTGGTCGGCCCTCAGGTCGAATTGGCCCAAGGGGTCGAACTGAAATCGCATTGCGTGGTCACCGGTCGCACCACGATTGGCGAGGACAGCATCGTGTTCCCCTTTGCCGTTGTTGGCGAGGTGCCGCAGGATCTGAAATTCAGCGGCGAGGAAACCCGGCTGGTGATCGGCAAGCGCAATCGCATCCGCGAGGGTGCGACGCTCAATCTGGGCACGGCCGGCGGTGGCGGTGTGACGCGTGTTGGCGATGACTGTCTGTTCATGACCGGTGCCCATGTCGCCCATGATTGTCATGTCGGCGACCGTGTCATCATGGTCAACCAATCCGCACTGGCTGGCCATTGCGTCGTGGGGGATGATGTCATCATTGGCGGGCTGTCCGGCATTCACCAGTTCGTGCGCATCGGCAAGGGCGCGATCATCGGGGCGGTGACGATGGTGACCAATGACGTGATCCCGCATGGGCTGGTGCAGGCCAGCCGTGGTGAATTGCATGGGCTTAATCTGGTGGGGCTGAAACGGCGCGGCGTGCCGCGCGCCGACATCACCGCATTGCGCGCGGCCTATCAGGCATTGGCCCAGGGCGAGGGCACATTCGCCCAACGCGCCGAACGCCTGATGTCTGAGACCGACAGCGATTATGTGCGCGAAGTGGTGGGCTTTGTGCTGGACGCCTCGGACCGCTCTTTCCTGACCCCGGTCTGACGCCCATGTTGGCGCTGATCAAAGGGTCTGGGCGCTTGCCCGAACTGGTGGCGCAGCGGCTGACCGAGCAGGGCAAGCCGCCCCTCATTTGCGCGATCGATCCTGCCGAGGCGGCGCCTCACCACGTCTCGCTTGGCACGCTTGGCACATTGCTGGGACACCTGCGCGAGGCTGGTGTCACCGAAATTTGCATGGCCGGTGCCATTGATCGCACCAAGCTGGTCATGGGCGCACCTGATGCCGCCACTCAACCGCTGGTGCCTGCGCTGACAAGGGCGTTGCGGGCAGGTGACGGACAGGCGCTGGCGCATTTGCACGACCTGTTTGAACAACAGGGATTTGTCATTCGCGCGGCCCAGGAAATTTGCCCCGATCTGTTACCCTCCGCGGGCGTGCTAAGCGTCGCAGCCCCGAGCAAAGCCAATCAAGATGACGCGGCCAAGGCCGCACAGGTGCTGTCCATTTTGGGTCAGGCAGACATCGGGCAGGCATGCGTGGTCGAGCAAGGCCAGGTGCTGGCGGTCGAAACCTTGCCCGGCACCGATGACATGCTTGCTCAGGCCGCCCGGTTTCGCGCCGCTCAAGGCTGGGGCCAGGGTGGTGTGTTTTTCAAGGCTCCCAAGCCCGGCCAGGACATGCGCAGCGACTTGCCCACCATCGGCATTCAGACCGCCAGGGCGGTCGTGCAGGCGCGGTTGGCCGGCATCGTGATTGAGGCCGGCGGCGTCATGGTGCTGGACCGCGAAACGCTCACCGATATTCTGGATGCCGCGGGCGCGTTTTTGTGGGTGCGCGACCGATGAAGGTGTTCATCGTTGCAGGCGAGGCCTCGGGCGACAAATTGGGCGCGGCGCTGATGGTCGGGCTGAAATCGTTGCGCGAGGGCGTTGCGTTTCAAGGCGTCGCAGGCCCCTTGATGCAGGAACAAGGCATGACAAGCCTTTTCCCGATGGAGGAATTATCGGTCATGGGGCTGGCCGAGATTCTGCCCAGATACCGCCAGTTGGTGGCGCGTATTGACCAGGTGGCCCAAGCCGTCGTTCAGGCCCGGCCCGATGTGCTGATCACCATCGACAGCCCCGATTTTTGCCACAGGGTCGCGCGGCGGGTGCGCAAGGCCGCGCCGGGCATTCCGATCACGCATTACGTGGCCCCATCTGTTTGGGCCTGGCGACGCGGGCGCGCCGCGAAAATGGCAGGCCACGTCGATCAGGTGCTGGCATTGTTGCCCTTTGAACCGCCCTACATGACCGCCCATGGCATGCGTTGCGATTTCGTCGGCCACCCGGTCGTGGCCGAACCCATGCCGCAACCAGATGAGATCGCCGCCTTTCGTCAGGCCCACGGCCTGGGCGCGCGCCCGATCCTGCTGGTGTTGCCCGGATCTCGCCGCAACGAAGTCACCCGCCTTTTGCCGGTTTTTGAGCAAGCTGTCGCCCGCGTAATCGCACAGCGCCCCGAGATGCAGGTGGTCATTCCCGCCGCGCCCGCGGTGGCTGAGCTGATTGCGCAGCAAGTGGCAAGCTGGCGTGGTGGTCCGCCAGTGGTGCTTGACCCGCGCGCGCATGAACCAGAGGCCGCCCAGGGTGTCAAACGCACCGCCTTTGCGGCCGCCGATGTGGCCATCGCCGCGTCGGGCACGGTGTCTTTGGAACTGGCGGCGGCCCAAACTCCGATGGTGATTGCCTATGACCTGAACTGGCTCAGCTGGCAAATCCTCAGCCGTATGGTCAACCTGAACACAGTCACCTTGGTCAATCTGATCACCGGCACCCATACAATACCAGAGTTTCTGGGGCCCAATTGCCGCCCCGAGGCCATTGCCGAGGCCACTCTTGAATTGATTGAAAACGCCCCCTCACGCGATGCCCAGTTGATGGCCATGCAAGAGGCGATGATCGCCCTGGGTGCGGGGGGCGAAGACCCCGGATTGCGCGCCGCGCGCGCCGTTCTGGACGCTGTTGGCGCCTAGGCTTATCCGCGCCAGATCCAGCCGCCGCCCAAAACGCGTGTGCCCTCGGATGCATAGAAAACGCATGCCTGGCCCGGGCTGACGCCTTCTTCGGCGGTCAGCAGCTCGACCTCGGCTTCGGTGGCCGAAAGCGGGCGAATGATCGCAGGGGCGGGCAGGCGGGTTGAGCGAACGCGCACCGCTACATGCCATTCCTTTTGACTGTCAAATGGCGCGTCGCCCAACCAGTTTATCTCGCGCAGCGGCACTGTGCGGGTGGCCAATGCCTCTTTCGGGCCGACCACGACACGCTTGGCGTCCACATCCAGTTTCACCACATACAGCGGATCGCTCAGGCCCCCGATGCCAAGACCGCGCCGTTGCCCGATCGTATAATGGATCACACCATTGTGCCGGGCCAGGACATGCCCTTGCATATCGACAATCTCGCCGGGCTCCGCCGCACCGGGGCGCAGTTTCTCTATCACGCTGGCGTAATTGCCGTTGGGCACAAAGCAGATGTCCTGACTGTCGGGCTTGTCCGCCACGGCCAGCCCGTTCTTGGCGGCAAGCGCGCGGGTTTCATCCTTGCTGGCCAGCCCGCCCAGGGGAAAGCGCAGGAACGCCAACTGCTCTGGCGTGGTGGAAAACAGGAAATAGCTTTGGTCCCGGTTCTGGTCGGCCGCCATGTGCAATTCAGGGCCTTTGGCGCCCATGAAACGCTGGATATAGTGGCCCGTGGCCATGCAATCGGCATCCAGATCGCGGGCCGTGGCCAACAGATCCTTGAACTTAACGCGCTCGTTGCAGCGGATGCACGGCACGGGTGTCGCACCTGCCAGATAGCTTTCGGCAAATTCATCAATCACCGCGTCCTTGAAGATGTTTTCATAATCCAGGACGTAGTGTGGAAAACCCAGCTCCTCGGCCACACGGCGCGCATCATGAATGTCCTGTCCGGCACAACATGCGCCCTTTTTGGCCAGCGCTGCGCCATGGTCATATAATTGCAATGTGACGCCCACAACGTCATAGCCTTCGCGCGCCAGTTCTGCCGCAACGACCGAGCTGTCAACACCGCCCGACATGGCCACAACCACACGCGTCTCGGCAGGGCTTTTGGCAAACCCCAACGAGTTCAGATCATTTTGCGCCGCCGCGATGGCCATGGGCATTCCATCCTCTTGGATAAATTGAACCGGAATATAAGAAAATCCGACGTATTCTCAAGGCCCGCTTTCACCACGCATTAAGGCCTGCCGGGCAGGATTTGGCACGAGGAGAAAGGGGAACTGCCATGTACTTGAAAAAGGTTGAGGGGCCAAGGGCTGTTAAATTGCCCGATGGCAGCATTTTGACGCGCGCGGATTTGCCGGCTGCGGACACCACGCGCTGGGTTGCCAGCCGCAAGGCTGCGGTGGTCAAGGGCCTGACATCGGGCCTGATCAGTGTCGAAGAAGCCAAAGAGCGCTGGATGCTGTCGGATGAAGAACTGGAAGAATGGCAAAATGCGGTCAGAAACCACGGAGAGCGCGCGCTGAAAGTCACGCATGTGCAACAATATAGACAACCCTAGGTTGTTGTGGTAAAAGTAATACACCAGTAACCTATGATTAACCATTTCTCGTCAAGGATGTAGCCAACAATGTAATCGAATGGAGTAGGCACATGCGCGTATTGTTGGTCGAAGACGACCCTACGACGTCCAAGAGCATAGAATTGATGCTCACGCACGCGAACCTCAATGTTTATGCAACCGATTTGGGCGAAGAAGGTATCGATCTGGCCAAGCTCTATGATTACGATTTGATCTTGCTTGATCTGAACCTGCCCGACATGAATGGCCATGAGGTCTTGCGCCAATTGCGCCTTGCGCGCATTGAAACGCCCATCTTGATCCTGTCAGGTGCCGACGATACCGAAAACAAGATCAAGGGATTCGGGTTCGGCGCCGATGATTATCTGACCAAACCCTTCCACCGCGAAGAACTTGTGGCGCGCATCCATGCCATCATCCGGCGCTCCAAGGGGCACTCCCAATCCATCATCGCGACGGGTGCGATCGAGGTCAATCTTGATGCCAAGACGGTCAGCACCAACGGCAAGCCAGTGCACCTGACCGGCAAGGAATACCAGATGCTGGAATTGCTGAGCCTGCGCAAGGGCACGACGCTGACCAAAGAAATGTTTCTAAACCACCTATACGGTGGTATGGATGAACCGGAACTAAAGATCATTGACGTCTTCATTTGCAAACTGCGCAAGAAATTGAGTCAGGCGACTGATGGCGACAATTACATCGAAACCGTTTGGGGCAGAGGCTATGTGCTGCGCGACCCCGAACCAGAGGAATTCGGACAGCCGGTCGCGATCGGCGCATGATCCTCCCCAACTGTCGCGCGGCGCTGTATTCCAAGCTGCGCGACATTTTTTATTAAGATGAGGCCCGGTGCAACGCATCGGGCCTGTTTCTTGGGCCCGTCATCAACCGGGCTGGACCATCAATTCAACGCGCCTTATCACTGAAATGACAGATCAGCGGAGCAGTCATGGCGCAAGTGGGCACAGAAAGCGAATTGGACGTAGACAGCCTGACCCGGGCTCAGGCCAAACGCGAATTGGCCCGCCTGTCCCGCGCCCTTCAAGAGGCTGAAAACGCCTATTATCAACAAGATGCCCCCAATATCGCGGATGCGGAATATGACGGGTTGAAACGCCGCAATGCCGCGATTGAAGCCCGGTTCCCCACATTAAAGCGCGCCGACAGCGCCAGCGAACGGGTCGGTGCAGCGCCCGCACAGGGGTTTTCGAAAATCGCGCACGCACGGCCCATGCTGTCACTTTCCAATGCGTTCAGCCCGTCGGATGTGATGGAATTCGACACCACCGTGCGCCGCTTTCTGGGGCTGAACGATGAGCCATTGAGCTATACGGTCGAACCCAAGATCGATGGGCTGTCGCTCTCGCTGCGGTATGAGAACGGCGCGCTGGTATCGGCCGCCACGCGCGGTGATGGCACCCTTGGTGAGGACGTCACCGCCAATGCCCGCCGGGTCAGCGACATTCCCACCAGCCTGAAAGGCGCGCCGGACCTGCTGGAAGTGCGCGGCGAGGTCTATATGGCCGAAGGTGATTTTGCCGCTCTCAATGAGCGTCAGCAAACTGCGGGTGGAAAGACATTCGCCAACCCGCGCAATGCCGCCGCGGGCTCCTTGCGCCAGTTGGACCCAAACATCACCGCCAGCCGCCCGCTGAAATTCTTTGCCTATGCCTGGGGTGCGGTTTCGGCGCCTTTGGCGGGCACGCAGATGGGCGCAATCGAACGCCTGGCCGATTTGGGCTTTTCGACCAATCCGCTCACCCGAAGATGCGCAACGATCGAGGATGTCCTGGCGCATTTCGACAAGATCGCAGCGCTCAGGCCGGAATTGGGATATGACATTGACGGGGTGGTCTACAAGGTGGATGACCTGCGCCTGCAAGAACGATTGGGGTTCCGCTCGACCACGCCGAGGTGGGCGATTGCACACAAGTTTCCCGCCGAACTGGCCTGGACCCGGCTGACCGGCATTGACATCCAGGTTGGCCGCACCGGGGCATTGTCGCCTGTGGCGCGCCTTGCGCCAGTAACGGTTGGCGGGGTCGTGGTATCCAATGCGACCTTGCACAACGAAGATTATATCGCCGGGCGAGACAACAGCGGCGCACCCATACGCGAGGGCAAAGACATCCGCATCGGTGATCTGGTGCAGGTCTATCGGGCCGGCGACGTGATCCCGAAAATTGCCGATGTCGACCTGTCAAAACGCCCCGACGACGCGCAACCTTTTGTCTTTCCAACGCGCTGTCCGGAATGCGGTTCTGATGCTGTCAAAGAAGAGGCAGATGCCGTGCGCCGTTGCACCGGCGGGCTGATCTGTCCGGCCCAGGCGGTGGAGCGGCTCAAGCATTTTGTCAGCCGTGGCGCGTTTGATATTGACGGTCTTGGTGCCAAGCAGGTTGAGGCGTTCTATCATGACGACCAGCTGCCTGTGCGCGAGCCTGCCGACATTTTCACCCTGCGCGCGCGCAACGGGACAAACGTATCCAAACTGGCCAATCGCACGGGCTGGGGCGCGTTGTCGGCGGAAAAACTGTTCGACGCGATTGATGCGAAACGCGAAATTGAACTGCGCCGATTGATTTTCGCCCTGGGCATTCGCCACGTCGGCGAAGCTGCGGCGGGCCTTTTGGCGAGCCACTACCAAAGCTGGGCGGCCCTGCAAGACGCCATGACACGGGCCGCGGGTGCCACGGGGCCTGCCTGGGAAGAACTGATCAATATCGACGGTGTGGGTCAGACCATGGCATTGTCGCTTGTTCGGACGTTTGCACAAGACAATGAAAGCGCCTCGATCGACCGCCTGGTCGCGCAATTGACCCATATCATCGAGGCCCAAAGCCCCACACAGGACAGCCCCGTGGCCGGAAAGATCGTGGTCTTTACCGGCACGCTTACCCGGATGACGCGCGCCGAAGCCAAGGCCCGCGCCGAAGCGTTGGGGGCCAAGGTTGCCGGCTCGGTTTCCAGCAAGACCGATTTGCTGGTCGCCGGGCCGGGTGCGGGTTCCAAGGCCAAAAAGGCCGCCGAGCTTGGTATTGAGACGATTGATGAAGACGGTTGGTTCGATTTGGTGGAGCCGCGCTGATGCGCCCAGAAATCCTGTTCCCGCTATTTGTCGACAGCCAGAAACTGACCGGTGTCGGGCCAAAGACCGCAGAGCATCTTGCAACCATCGGACTGACCCGCCCGCGTGATCTGATCTTTCATTTGCCTCATTCGGTGATTGACCGCCGTCCCGTCGCGTCGCTGCAAGATGTCGAGCCGCCCAGCATTGCCACAGTGCGCGGCAAGGTCATATCGCACCAGCCACCGCCCACCAGTGGCCGGCCCTTTCGGGTGTTCGTCGAAGATGGAAAGCTGACATTTCAGGTGGTATTCTTTCACGCCCATCCTGACTGGGTGAAACGCAACATGCCAATTGGCAGCAGGCGTGTGCTTTCCGGCAAGGTCGAGGCTTTTGACGGCGCGGTGCAAATGGTGCATCCCGAATTCATCCTGCCCGAAGATCAGGCCGGTGAGATCCCGCAATTTCAACCGGTCTACCCGCTGACTGCCGGCGTGACCGCCAAGACCATGGCCAAGGCCGTGCATGCGGCCTTGGCGCGCGTGCCCAAGTTGCGCGAATGGGCCGACACGGCGTTGATTGCGCGCAAAAACTGGCCCTCTTTTGGTGAGGCCCTGACTGAGGCTCATGCGCCAAGGACGCTTGGCGATGTCACCGCCCATGCGCCGGCGCGCGAACGTCTGGCCTATGACGAATTGTTCGCCCATCAGATGACCCTGGCGTTGGCGCGTGCGCGTGTGCGCAAGGCCAAAGGCGTGCCGACCCGCGGCGATGGCCGGTTGCGGGATCGGGTGACTGCCAGCTTGCCCTATCAGATGACCGCGGCGCAGATCCGTTCTTGCGCAGAAATTGCCCAGGATATGGGCGGGGCACTGCGCATGAACAGGTTGCTGCAAGGCGATGTCGGCGCAGGCAAGACGCTGGTGGCCTTTATGGCCTTGCTGGTCGCGGTAGAGGCTGGCGGGCAGGGCGCAATGATGGCCCCCACCGAAATTCTGGCGCGCCAGCACATGGAAAGCCTGTCCGAAATGGCCACGGTGGCAGGTGTGCGCCTGGCCCTGTTGACCGGGCGCGACAAGGGCGCGCAACGCGCGCAAAAACTGGCCGCCCTCAAGGCTGGTCAGATCGACATATTGATTGGCACACATGCGCTTTTTCAATCCGATGTCGATTTTCACGATCTGCGGCTGGCAGTGATCGACGAACAACACCGCTTCGGCGTGTCGCAAAGAATGGAGCTTGGCGCCAAAGGGGCGGCGGTGGACATCCTGGTCATGACCGCGACGCCAATCCCACGGTCCCTGGCGCTGGCACAATATGGCGACATGGATGTCTCAATGCTGGATGAAAAGCCGCCGGGACGCCAGCCGATCCAGACGGCCTTGGTGTCTGATGGGCGTCTGGACGAAGTGATCGAACATCTCAAGGGCGCGGTGGCCAAGGGTCAGCAGGCCTATTGGGTCTGCCCGCTGGTCTCGGAAAGTGAACAGACGGATCTGATCGCAGCCGAAGACCGCTTTGCCAAACTGCGGGCCATCATGGGCGAAGGGGTGGTCGATCTGGTGCACGGGCAAATGCCGCCCGAGAGCAAAGATGCCGCCATGGCCCGTTTTGCGGCGGGCCATACCAGCGTGCTGGTGGCCACAACGGTCATTGAAGTTGGCGTGAACGTGCCCAATGCCACAATCATGGTCATCGAACGGGCCGAGCGTTTCGGTCTGGCCCAATTGCACCAATTGCGCGGTCGGGTCGGGCGCGGAAATGCGGCCTCGACCTGTTTGCTGATGTTCCAAAATCCGCTTTCAGAGGGCGCGCGCCGCCGTCTGAACATCATGCGCGACACAGAGGACGGGTTTGTGATTGCCGAAGAGGATTTGCAGATGCGCGGGGCAGGTGACCTGATCGGCACCGCCCAGGCCGGGTTGCCACGTTTTCAGGTGGCCGATCTGGAAAGCCAGGCGGGCCTGATGCAGATCGCCCAGAAAGATGCGCAAAAACTGCTGGCCGATGATCCCGCATTGACGACCGAACGCGGCAAGGCGGCGCGAACATTGTTGTGGCTGACCGAACAGGACCGCGCCATCCGCTTGATTGAGGTGGGATAATCTTCCTTCCCCAAAAAACTTATGCTTATCAAATGGTTGCGGTAATTTAACTACCGAGCTTGGCGCGGACGTTCCAAAAAGTTCACAAATGTTCCTAAAAAGTTCTTTACAATCCAATTCAAATTTGAGAACAAAGGGGCAACAAAAGAGCAGGATACCAAGATGATTACTGAAATTTTCGCCGCCTTCCGCAGATCGTCAGACACGCTGATTGGTGACGCCGCTGGCGCTGCGGCCATAGTCACCATCTTGTTTGTTGGTCTGCATATGCCCCAGGTATTCTAACTGCCTCAGGTCTGTCGGTCTGATTGCGTGTCGTCCCCAATGAAGACGTAATCACATATTTGCCTGTCCCAACGCTCGGTCCCTCATCCCGAGCCCGGATTTCCTGAACAGACCTGCCTTCGCCGCCACATCCCGCCCGGGTGTGGCGGCCTTTTTTTCAGTCTTGACCCTGAATGGGCTGTGTCGACTGGTGCTTTTCCCAGCCCTCGATTATCGCATCCAGGCACAACAGGATCGAGGCATGACGATTGGCGAAATCGCGCGCGGGCCGCAGCACTTCAAGGTCCTGAAACGGCGCACTGGGGCCGGGTCCGTCGGATTTCAGCATTTGGGCCAGCTCGGATCGCGCCTTTTTCACCGATGCCAGATCCTGACCCACGATCGCCTGTCCCACCACGCTGGCGGCGGCCTGGCCAAGGGCACAGGCCTTGACGTTTTGCGAAAACCGCGTGATGCGCCCGTCCTGGATGTCAAAAGCGACCGCGATGGTCGAGCCGCAAAGCGGCGCGCGTTTGCGCGCGGTGATCTGTGGTTCGGCAATCGGATCGGTGCAGGGCACCTGGGTCGCCAATTCCAGAATGCGGCCGGAATAGAGGTCAATCAATTGTTGGTCGCTCAAATGCTTTCCCCCGTGGGCCCCATCGCATAGATAGGCTTAAAGCCAGCCAAAGGAAGGGAATGCAATGGTTTTTGCCTCTGACAGTCTGAAATTTGATGACAAGGGCCTTATCCCCGCCATAGCGCAGGATGCAACCAGCCAAGAGGTGCTCATGATGGCCTGGATGAATGCCGAGGCCGTGAACAGAACACTGGCCACCGGCCGCGTGACCTATTGGTCACGGTCGCGCCAGGCGTTTTGGGTAAAGGGCGAAACCAGCGGCCATGTTCAGGAATTGGTGTCGTTGCGCGTGGATTGCGACCGCGATTGCCTGCTGGTTTTGGTCAACCAATCCGGGCCGGCGTGTCACACCAACCGACGCAATTGCTTTTATACCGCGATTGTGGCGGGTGAAGAAATTGAACTGATGACGCCAGAGACCTAAAGCCCGACCATTGCCCGAATATCAACCGGGCTGGCCCCCTCGGCGCGGTATTTGGCGATGGCCCGCGCGTCATCGCGCTTGGCCAGTCGCTTGCCGGTCGCATCGCGGATCAGGCGATGATGGTGATAGCGTGGCCGCGGCAGGGCCAACAATTCTTGCAAAAGCACATGGATCTGCGTGGCCTCATACAGGTCGGCGCCACGGATGACATCGCTCACGCCCTGCGCTGCATCATCCAGCACGACCGACAAATGGTAAGAGGTGCCCATATCGCGCCGCGCCAGGACGACATCGCCCAGGGTTGCGGTGAAATCGGTTTGCCGCAGATCGATCCAACCGGTCTGGCCAAGTGGGCCGGTGCCGGTCTCTTCAAACCCCAGTTCGGTGCCGCCCAACCGCGCGACGGCCTTGGCGATGTTCAACCGCAAGGCCACATCTTGCCTCGGTCGCGCGGCGTGCGGATCAATAGGGATCGTGCGGCAGGTTCCCGGATAGATGACACCATCGGGACCATGTATTGGTGCGCCTTCCTGCGGGGCCTGGCTGGCGGCTTGTATGTCGCGCCGGTTGCAGGTGCACGGATACAACAGACCCGCCCGCCAAAGCTGATCCAGCGCCGCCGCATAATGCGATAGACGCGAGGATTGTCGCATGACCTCGCCATCCCAGGTGATGCCCAGCCAGCGCAAATCGTCATGGATTTGCTGCTCCCATTCGGGCCGGCAGCGTGACCGGTCAATATCTTCTATGCGCAACAAGAAGCGGCCCTTTGCGGCACGCGCCATGTCATGGGCCAGGAGCGCGGAAAAGGCGTGACCCAGGTGCAGGGGGCCGGTCGGGCTGGGCGCGAAGCGGGTGATCACAGACGTTGCAGGATATAGACGGTCGAGCTCATGTCCTTGGCAGGCAGATGCGGGCCGTTTTCTTCAAATATCATCTCGAATTCGCCGCTGGCCATGATCGCATCCAACTTGTCGGTATAGCCGCGGTCCTCCAGCGTCGCGCCATTGTAGGAAAACGCCAACATGCCCGCAGGCCCCAGTGCCGCGGCCAGCATATCCAGCGTCTCGGGCGGCGCCGCGCCCAGGCTGACAACGCCGCAGGCGACGATCGTTGCGTAATCGCCACGCTCGATATGGCCCAGATGGCCAGGTTGACCCTGCCAAACCTGGCGGTAAGCCTCTTTGGCTTGGGCTTTTTCCAGCATTTCGGCGGATATATCGGTGCCATCGACGATGTCATAGCCAACAGCCTTGAGCGCCAGTCCGGACAATCCGGTGCCGCAACCATAATCCAGCACGGGCTTGGATGCCGACGCGCCCGATTTGCGCAGCGCCAGGGCGATGCGCCCCGGTGTGGCATAGCCCATCTCGGCTACATCGGCCTCATAACTGGCCGCCCAGTCGCGGTAGATCGCAAGCGTTTCGTCAACGCCGCGCGGTGTCCATAAATTGGGGTGTGTCTTTGTCATGGCCCCAGCTAACCGCCAATTTCAATGGCCGTCCAGTCAGGAATTTTCCAACCAGGCCGTCCACGCCGCCTTGGCGCGGTCGGTATATGCCTTGTAGCGGTCCTTGCGGCCTCGACGCCCGCCCTTCATCCCGTCCAATGGACGGAACAGACCGAAATTGACATTCATCGGCTGAAACGTCTTGGCCTCGGCGCCACCGGCAATGTGGTGAACCAGCGCCCCCATCGCCGTATCCTGCGGCACTGCTGGCAATCTCTTGCACAGAATATCAGCGGCGGCCATGCGGCCCGCCAGCAACCCCATGGCTGCCGATTCAACATAACCTTCAACACCGGTAATCTGGCCCGCAAATCGGATGTTGGGCCGCGTTCTCAGACGCATCTGATCATCCAGCAAAGTGGGCGAATTGATGAAAGTGTTGCGGTGGATGCCGCCCAAACGCGCGAAAGAAGCATCTTCAAGGCCGGGAATCATTTTAAAAACAGCAGTTTGAGCGCCGTATTTCATCTTGGTCTGAAAGCCCACGATATTGTAAAGTGTGCCCAGTTTGTTGTCGCGACGCAATTGCACGACCGCATAAGGTTTGGTGTCGGGATCATGGGCATCGGTCAGGCCCACGGGCTTCATTGGCCCAAACCGCAGCGTTTCCCGCCCGCGTTCGGCCATCACCTCAATCGGCAAGCACCCGTCAAAATATTTCGCGGTTTCGCCCTCGTGAAACTCGGTCTTTTCGGCACCCAGCAGCGCGTCAATGAAGGCCTCGTACTGGTCCTTGGACATCGGGCAATTCAGATAGGCTTTCTGGTCTTCCTCGGTCTCGCCCTTGTCGTAGCGCGATTGCATCCAGGCGACATCCATGTTGATGGTGTCGGCATAGACAATCGGGGCAATCGCATCGAAAAACGCCAGCGCGTCGCTGGCCGTGGCCTCACGGATCGCCTCGGCCAATGCGCCAGAGGTCAACGGGCCGGTGGCCACAATCCAGTGCCCGGATGAAGGCAGCGTGGTAACCTCTTCCTCTGAAACAGAAATATTGGGATGAGCGCGCAGGCGATCGGTGACGCTTTGCGCAAATGCCTCTCGGTCGACCGCCAGCGCGCCGCCTGCTGGCAAGGCATGTTTGTCGGCCATTTCCATGATGATGCCGCCCGCCTGACGCATTTCCCAATGCAACAGGCCGACCGCATTCTGTTCATGGTCATCAGAGCGAAAGGAGTTGGAACAGACCATCTCGGCCAGATTGCCGGTGTGATGCGCGAAAGTGCCCACCTTGGGCCGCATCTCATGGATGGTGACCTGAATGCCAAGATTGGCGGCTTGCCAGGCTGCTTCCGAGCCCGCCATGCCGCCGCCGATGATATGAAGTATTTCTGCCATGGCGGCCATTTAGGCCATCCATGGCAGAAAGGAAAGCTGCTCGATTATGGTTCAGGCTGCGAAAATATTCACAATCTCTGCGTTGTCACGGCGCACATCGTTCTGAAAGCTCATGTTTTGGCGCTGTGACGGGGTCTCACGCAGGCCAGCGACCCGGCGCGGCGTGATGTGGTCGTTGTCGTCATCCCGGCCGGGTGTGCCGCGGCGGTTGCGAAAACTGGAATTGATGTAGCTCATCATGAGACCCGCGATCAGCGCTATGTCGCGCCACAGGTCGCTCATGATTTCAGGGCTGGTGGTCAATGTCGTCGCATAAATGCTTGAGGCCAGCACATATGTGGCCAGCAACAGCACGGCAGGGCGCAGCCACATGCCCATCAAGACCAGATAGGCCAGAATGAACACCATGGTGTTGGCGGCAAAAATGCCCAGATTGCCGGGCAACAGCAAAACTGCCAGCGCGGTCAGGTCAGTGCCTTTGACCAGAGACAAGGCAACGGCAATAAAATAGGAAGAAATAAGGACGCGCAGCAAGTTAAGCCCCGCAAGTCCCATATCGTTGTTAGTGGTCGAGACTGTGGCGTCAGTCTTGTGGTGTCCAGTCATGTTCGTCATCCCCTCGGGCGTGGTGATCCCGTCTAGATCCCTTTGGCGACAATCAATCCCTGCAGCAGAACTTCCCAAGTCATGTTGAGATCGATTGTTTACCATTTCTACATAAATGCCCGGTTGAGGCGGAACTTTGGACAAAACAAGAAATCACTGCGTCCCAAATAAGGCGAAATGTGTCATTCCACCTGTATTTGTCGACAATGCCTGATCCTTTGCCAGATTTCCCGCCAGTCCGGAAACAAAATGGCGGCTAATCTCCGGCAGCCTCAAGGCAATTATGTTTCCTCGACCACATCTTCGTCATCTTGGTCGGCGATATAGGCCACGGACACGACTTTCTCGCCCTTGGCTGTGTCGAATACCTTAACACCGCCCGCCGATCGTGACCGAAATGAGATCCCGTCAACCGGGCAGCGGATGGATTGGCCGGTCGATGTGGCCAACATGATCTGGTCTTCACCTTCAACCGGGAAACTGGCCACCAGCGCGCCGCCGCGCATGGCCTTGTCCATCGCTGCCACACCTTGCCCGCCACGCCCGCGCAAAGGATAATCATGGCTCGAACTCAATTTGCCCGACCCATTTTCGGAAATGGTCACGATCAGGTCCTCGGCCGCTTTCATCTGTTCAAACCGTTCCGCGCCGAGCGCGAATTCCGGGCTTGCTTCATCTTCATCCGCGCTGCCCTCATCCGGCGCACCGGCCAGGGCGCGGCGCATTTTCAGATAGGCGGCACGCTCATCCGGTGTGGCCTCGAAATGGCGGATGACGGACATCGACACCACCGTGTCATCGGTCCCCAACCGAATGCCGCGCACGCCCGTTGAGGCCCGCGAGTGGAACACCCGCACGTCATCGGCACGGAAACGGATGGCGCGACCGGATTTCGTCACCAGCATCACATCGTCATCATTTGAGGCGATGCGCGCGTTGATCAAGCTCCAGCCTTCGCTGTCGCCCTCGAACTTCATCGCGATCTTGCCATTGGCTTTGACGTTGGTGAAATCGCTCAGTTTGTTGCGCCGCACGGTGCCGCGGTCGGTGCAGAAAACGACCTGCAGGTCATCCCATTCATCCTCGGGCACATCGACCGGCATGATCGCCGCCACGCCGACGCCCTGAGCGATAGGCAAGATGTTGACAATGGCCTTGCCCTTGGCCGTGCGCCCGCCCTGCGGCAAGCGCCAGGTCTTGAGCTTGTAGACCATGCCGTCGGTCGAAAAGACCAGCAGCGGGGTATGGGTATTGGCCACGAAAAGCGTGGTGACGACGTCTTCTTCCTTGGTGGACATGCCCGACAGCCCTTTGCCGCCGCGCTTTTGGGCGCGGAACTCGGCCAGCGGCGTGCGTTTGGCCCATCCGGCGCTGGTGATCGTGACCACCATATCTTCGCGCTCGATCAGGTCTTCGTCGTCCATGTCGCCGGACCAGTCCAGAATCTCGGTGCGGCGCGGAACCGCAAATTGATCTTTCACGTCGCGCAACTCATCCGAGATGATCGCCATGACCCGGTCGCGTGAGCGCAAGATGTCCAGGTAATCCTTGATCTTCTCGGCCAGTTCCTGAAGCTCATCGGTGACTTCTTGCACGCCCAATTGGGTCAGGCGCTGTAGGCGCAGCTCCAGAATCGCGCGCGCCTGGGTCTCTGACAGATTATAGGTGCCATCGTCGTTGATCTTGTGCGTCGGGTCATCGACCAGCTTGATATAGGCGGCAATCTCGCCCGCAGGCCAGCGGCGCGTCATCAGCTTTTGGCGCGCTTCGGCGGCATCGGCCGAGGCGCGGATCGTGGCAACCACTTCGTCCACATTGGTCACGGCGACGGCCAAACCGCACAGGATATGGCTGCGTTCGCGCGCGCGGCGCAACTCATAGGCTGTGCGCCGGGTGACAACTTCTTCGCGGAAGCTGATGAAATAAGTCAGGAAATCGCGCAACGTCAGCTGTTCGGGCCGACCACCATTGAGCGCCAGCATGTTGCAGCCAAACGAGGTCTGCATGGGCGTAAAACGGAACAATTGGTTCAACACCACCTCGGGCGTCGCATCACGTTTCAACTCAACAACAACACGCACGCCGATCCGGTCACTTTCATCGGCAACGCCGGAAATGCCTTCGATCCGCTTTTCTTTCACAAGATCGGCGATCTTTTCGATCATCGCGGCCTTGTTCACCTGATAGGGGATTTCATCCAGAATGATCGCATAACGGTCCTTGCGGACCTCCTCGATGCGGGTCTTGGCGCGGTTCACCACCGAACCGCGGCCCTCCAGATAGGCTTTTCGGATGCCTGTGCGGCCCAAGATCGTGCCGCCGGTCGGAAAGTCGGGGCCGGGAATGATCTCATGCAACGCTTCGAACGACAGATCCGGGTCTTCGATCAGCGCCAGAGTGCCGTCAATCACTTCACCCAGATTATGGGGTGGAATATTCGTGGCCATACCGACCGCAATACCGCCAGCCCCATTGACCAGCATGTTGGGAAAACGGGCAGGCAGAACCGTTGGTTCCTGATCTTTGCCGTCGTAATTGTCTTTGAAATCAACGGTATCTTTGTCGATATCGGCCAATAGCGCGCTGGCAGCCTTGGCCATCCGCACCTCGGTATAGCGAAATGCCGCCGCCTTGTCGCCATCCATCGAGCCAAAGTTGCCCTGACCATCCAGAAGCGGCAGCGACATCGAGAAATCCTGCGCCATGCGCACCAGGGCATCATAGATCGCGCTGTCGCCATGGGGGTGGTATTTGCCCATCGCATCGGACACCGGGCGCGAGGATTTCCGGTAAGGTTTGTCATGGGTATTTCCGACCTCATGCATGCCATAAAGGATGCGTCGATGCACCGGCTTCAACCCGTCGCGCAAGTCTGGAATCGCCCGGCTCACAATCACCGACATGGCGTAATCCAGATAGGATGTTTTCATTTCATCGGCGATAGAGATCGAAGGCCCGTCATATAGCGGACGCTCAGGCGGGTTTTCACCATCGTTTTCAGGGGTTTGCGGAGTGTCGCTCACGTTGTGTTCTGCCCAATGTTCTTGCACTACATTTTGTTAGTGCGACCCTATCAGAACCTATATAGGGGGGCAATGGCCAAGGGCATTTTTGGCCCTCCGCGGGCCGGCGCGCCGCTATTGATCCCAGTTCGGCGCGCGCTTTTCGATAAAGGCCGTGATGCCTTCATCGGTGTCGCGGTTCAGCATGTTTCTGACCATCACCTCGCGGGTGTGGTCATAGGCGGCCGCCACGGACAATTCGGCCTGCTCGTAAAAGGCGCGTTTGCCCACCGCCACGGCAGAGCCCAGCTTGCCGGCCACCAGTTCGGCGAGCTCGGTTGTCGCTTGGGCCAGGGTCTCTGGCGGCACGGATTTGTTGATCAGCCCCTGGGTTTCGGCCCGTGCCGCGTCTATGAATTGCCCGGTGGTCAGCATCTCAAACGCTTTCTTGCGCCCGATATTGCGCGACAGCGCGACCATGGGCGTGGAGCAGAACAACCCGATATTGACGCCATTGACGCCAAATTTGGTGCCTTGCGCCGCAACGGCCATGTCACAGGTTGCCACCAACTGGCAGCCCGCCGCTGTGGCGATCCCGTGCACTTGGGCGATCACCGGCTGGGGCAGGCGCTGGATTTTCTGCATCACTGCCGCACAGCGCGAAAACAGATCGGCGAAATAGGCCGCACCGCCATCTTTGGCCTGCCGCCCGGCTTGCATCTCTTTCAGATCATGGCCTGCGCAAAACGCCTTACCAGCACCGGCCAGCACAACCGCCCGCACCGAGCCATCAGAGCCCAGTTCGGTCAATGTGGAACTGAGCGCTTCCAACATGGCATCAGACAATGCATTCAATGCCTCGGGACGGTTAAGCGTCAGATAAGAAACCGCATTTACGTCGCGTCGTTCCAAAATCGCCATCTTGTGTCTCCTTGAATTTCACGCAACCATATCGGGGATGCGAAGACGGGAAAAGACGTGCAGACAAAAATGAATACCGCGCAATTGCGCGCCTTCCTGGACAATGCCTTTCCGCAGGTAAAGGACGATTTCGAGATATTGGAACTGGGGCCGATGACCGCCACGATTGGCATGGCGATCACCGATCGAAACCTGCGCCCGGGCGGCACCGTATCCGGCCCATCAATGTTCTCGCTGGCCGATGTCAGCTTTTATCTGGCGCTGATGGCCATGATCGGCCCCAAATCTCTGGCCGTCACCACCAATTGCGCGATTGATTTCCTGCGCAAACCGGCTGCGAATACAGATATATTTGCGGTGGCCACGATCCACAAACTGGGCCGGGTTTTGGCCGTGGGGCAGGTGCTGCTGTATTCCAAAGGCCAGGAGGCGCCAATCGCACAGGCCAACCTGACCTATTCCATTCCGCCCAGGGGCTAAGGGCGATATGGTGGCGCGCATGAGTGCCAAACCCAAAGAAACCGCGCTATACCCTCCGCTCAAAGCGTTTCTAGAGACGCAAGGCTATGAGGTGAAAGCCGAAATTGGCGCGGCAGACATGGTGGCCATGCGTGGCGATGAACCGCCCATGATCATAGAATTGAAAACCGGGTTTTCGTTGTCGCTGTTTCATCAGGCCATCGCGCGCCAATCGCAAACCGACAACGTCTATGTGGCCGTGCCGCGCGGTAAGGGTAAAGCCTTTTGGCGCAGTTTCAAAAGCAATCTGGGCCTGGCGCGTCGGCTTGGCTTGGGGCTGTTCCTGATCCGGCTGGACGATGGCTTTGTCGAATTGCGGTGTGAACCCGCGCCCTTTATGCCGCGCAAATCCAAGGTCAAGTTGGCGCGACTGATGCGCGAATTTGACCGGCGCGACGGTGACCCCAATCTGGGGGGCTCAACCCGCACCACTTTGGTGACCGCATACCGCCAGGATGCGCAGCATTGCGCCGACTATCTGGCCTTTTGCGGATCGGACAAGGGGGCTCAGGTGGCAAAGGCCACTGGGGTGCAAAATGCAACGGCCATCATGGCCGCCAACCATTATGGGTGGTTCCAGCGCGAAGCGCGCGGCATCTATGGGCTGACCGATCTGGGTAAAGCGGCGGCAAAATCAGGCGAGTAGATGGGGTATTATTATACCTTATTTTTAACATGTTGTTATTAATAGAAAATAACAGATCTTTCGTGCTTGACCGCGCGCGCCAATCCACTAAAACACCGCAATCCAATCTCACGCATTAGGGCGAGACATGAAAACTTTTACCGCAACACCGGCGGACATTGAAAAGAAATGGATCCTGATCGACGCCGAAGGCGTTGTTCTGGGCCGTTTGGCTTCGATCGTCGCCATGCGCCTTCGTGGCAAACACAAGGCGTCTTTCACACCGCATATGGATATGGGTGACAACGTCATCATCATCAACGCGGACAAGGTTCAACTGACAGGCAAAAAGCGCACCGACAAGGTGCATTACTGGCACACCGGCTTTCCCGGCGGCATCAAGCAGCGCACAGCCGGCCAGATCCTGGAAGGCAAGTTCCCAGAGCGTCTGGTGACAAAGGCTGTTCAACGCATGCTGCCCGGCGGCAAGCTGAGCCGTCAGCAGATGACCAATCTGCGTGTTTATGCAGGTGCCGAGCATCCGCATGAAGCGCAAAACCCGCAAGTTCTGGACGTCAAGTCCATGAACGCCAAGAACACACGGAGCGCATAATGGCTGATCAAGTGAACTCTCTGGAAGAGCTGAGCGCGGTCGCCGAAGGCACCGAAGCTGTCGTTGAAGTGGCTGCACCCCGCGAACCCGTTCGCGATGAGCTGGGCCGCTCGTATGCCACCGGCAAGCGCAAAGACGCGGTTGCCCGTGTCTGGATCAAGCCCGGTTCCGGCAAAGTGACCGTGAACGGCAAGGACATGGATGCCTATTTCGCCCGTCCGGTGCTGCAGATGATCCTGCGCCAGCCCTTTACCGTTGCCGGTGTTGACGGCGAATTTGACGTCACCGCCACCGTCAAGGGCGGTGGGCTGTCCGGTCAGGCCGGTGCGGTCAAGCATGGTATCTCAAAGGCGCTTCAGCTCTATGAGCCCAACCTGCGCGCCGCCCTGAAAGCCGCGGGCTTCCTGACCCGCGACAGCCGTGTCGTTGAACGCAAGAAATTCGGTAAGCGCAAAGCCCGCCGGAGCTTCCAGTTCTCCAAGCGTTAATTGCGCACGAGTATATTTCGCAAAAGGGCCGCGTTTTCGCGGCCCTTTTCATCTTCGGTTCATCTTTGCGGCCAATTTCGTTCGGATTTCGTGAAAAATACCGACGAAAGCGCGCAATAGCCCCGATCCTGTCCTACTCTTGGCCAAATTCTTCATTAGCCGTCGTAATGGGGGATAAGAACGGTGTTGCCAGTGACGGACAATCAACAGCAAAAACTTCTGGGCTATTTCGCCGTCGTGTTCCTCGGCCTGCTCAGCGCCAACGCGCTGGCCGATTGGGCCATTGTCCTGGCCCGGCCCCATGTGCCGTGGATCACCGCCTATCAGGGGCTTGCGACCTCTGCGCTGTTTTTCGGCGTCTGCTTTGCCAATCCGTTCATCTGGGCCATCGGGCAGGCCAATATGCGCTCGACGGTAATCTGGGCCGTAGCAGGGCTGGCATTTGGCGCGACCTTCCATCTGCTGATTGTCGAGCCGCTGATCGGCATGGCCTTGTCGCGGTTCATGATGTTGTTCGTCGCGGCCCTGGGCGTGCCGGTGATGATGCTGCGTGGATGGTGGCGGCGCATGGCCTTGCGGCGCAAGGCTCGGAACAGGGCACAAGAAATTCAACCGGTTGAGGAATAACGCGCCTAGCGGTCGCCCAGGGTGTCCGCCGGGATGAGCCCAAGACCCCGCAGATAGATGCCGATCCCGCTTTCGACCAGATCTTCGGGCGGGAAAGGGGATTTGGTGCCCGGCGCACCACGTCCAAACAACTCAACCACCCCGTGGCACAGCGCCCAGATATGGGCCGAAACCATCTGCGCCGGCGGGCGTTTGTCTGGCGGAATGTTTTGCGACAATTCCTCGGCGGCACGCTCCAGAACGCCCAGGCCGCGCCCGGCAACATGCGCCAGTTCCGGGGTTCGGTTGATGGATATGCCGCTTTCGAACATGGCGACGTAATGGCCCGGATATTTGCGCGCGAATGCCAGATAGGCGCGCCCGGTGCTTTCAAAACTGGCCAGCGCTGATGGTTGACCCTTGTCATAGGCATATTGCATGAGGTCGGAGAAGATTTCATAGCCCTGCCGCGCGGCCTCGGCGATCAATGCCTCGCGCCCATCAAAATGCCGATAGACCGCGGCCGGGGTCACACCGGCCTGCTTGGCGGCCTCTGACAGGGTAAAGCCCATCGGACCACGCTGCTCGACCAATTGCAGGGCGGATTCAACCAGCGCCTGGCGCAGATTGCCGTGATGATAGCCGCGCTTAGGCATTCCAGATGCCTTTGCCCGCACAGATTGTCCGGTCAATCGGGCCGATCAGTTTTGCGTCCTTTCCAGCATAGTCAACAGCGGACAATATGGTGCGAATGACCTCCAGACGAGCGCGCTTCTTATCGTCAGAGCGCACAATCGTCCAGGGCGCGCAGTCAAGATCAGATTTTTCCAGCGTCTCGGAAATTGCTTGGGAATAGGCGTCCCACCGTTTCAGCCCTTCGACATCGATCCAACTCAGCTTCCATTGCTTCAGCTCATCTTTTTCGCGTTGCAAGAAGCGGCGCAATTGTTCGGCCCGGCCGACATTGAGCCATAGTTTCACCAAGGTGATCCCTTCATCGACCAGCATCTGTTCGAAGGCTGGCAACTGGGTGAAAAACCGCGCTCTCTGAGCGGGCGTGCAAAAATCGAACACCTGCTCGACCACCCCGCGATTGTACCAGGAGCGGTCAAACAAGGCGATTTCACCCTTGGCCGGCAATTGGGCGATATAGCGCTGAAAATACCATTCATCGGCCTCGCGCTCGGTGGGTTTGGACAACGCGACAACATGCGCGACGCGCGGGTTGAGGTTTTCGCGCACCCGCTTGATGCAGCCGCCCTTGCCCGCCGCGTCGCGGCCTTCAAAGACCACCACCATGCGTTTGTCGGTGGCCTTGATGTCGGCCTGCAAGCGAACCAGTTGCGATTGCAGCCCCGCCATCTGGTCCTCGTAATCCTGTTTGGAAAGCGCGCGGTCATGGGGGTAGTCCGGGTCCAGAATGTCCCGTTTGCCGGCCGTGCGAATGGCGGTGCGGACCGCATCTGGCGCCTGGCTTTTGTAATATTCCGAAATGGCGCCGTCGAATGGCAAGGTCATGTCTGCATCCCATTGTGAACCAAGTGCAATATGGGGCTTGTGCGGTCCATGTGCAAATCGCCGTCCATTCAGTTTTGGCCGATGTCGCGCAAATTGAAGGGCGTTGTTTGGTATATTTCGTTCAGCCAGTTGCCATACAAAAGATGCGCGTGGCTGCGCCAGCGGTTTTGTGGCGGATTGGCGGGGTTGTCATCGGGGTAGTAATTGTCGGGCACATTGATCGGTGTGCCATTGGCCACGTCGCGATCATATTCCTCTTTCAGTGTGCCGCTGTCATATTCGAAATGGTTGAAGATATACAGCGCATTCAAGGCGCGATCCTGCACAAGGCAAGGCCCGGTTTTTTCCGACGACAACAGGGTTTCCAATGCCTCATGCGCATCCAGATCGGCTTGCTTGATTTCGGTCCAGCGGCTGACCGGGATCACGCAATCATCGGAAAACCCGCGCAAATAGGGTGACGCGGGCGCCAGATTGTTGTGGCGGAAACACCCAAAAGCCTTGGCCGCCAGCATATGTTTCTGAATGCCGTAAAAGTGGTTGAGCATGGCCATGCCCCCCCAACAGACACCGAATGTGGAATGCACATGTGTGCGGGTCCATTCGAAAACCTCTGCCAATTCCTGCCAATATGTCACCTCGGGATAGGGCAGGTGTTCGATCGGCGCGCCGGTGATGATCAAGCCGTCAAATTTTTCGTCGCGCATTTGGGAAAACGGGCGGTAAAACTCGGCCATATGTTCAGCGGCGGTGTTGCGGGTCTGATGCTCACTCATGCGAATGAGGCTCAGCTCGATCTGCAGTGGCGTCGCGCCGATCAGGCGTGCAAACTGGTTTTCCGTCTGGATCTTCTTGGGCATCAGGTTGAGCAATCCGATGCGCAATGGCCGGATGTCCTGGCGCGCAGCCCGGTCATCTGACATGACCATGACGCCCTCGTCGGTGAGCACGTCAAAAGCAGGCAGATTTTCAGGCAGCTTGATGGGCATGAGGGCGGTTTCCTGTTGCAGGGAGGGATTGTTTAACCGGTGGTATCGCGGTGCTCAAGGGCGGCGCCAATGACCCGTGTCAGGTCATCCGGGGTCTGCACCCCGGCCATGTCACCGGCATCCACCGTGATGCCCCAGTTTTCTGCCATGGCCGCGTAGATGGGCTGGCGATGGGCCAGGGCGCGCGCATAGGTCCAGCGCACGAA
>Ga0316205_10001821_pt1 | contig 24523 bp, 23 predicted proteins | sample 3monthpyrite_MG_FD_204941 | JGI IMG/M metagenome (GOLD analysis project Ga0316205, IMG submission 204941) | Microbial mat bacterial communities from mineral coupon in-situ incubated in ocean water Damariscotta River, Maine, United States -... | ecosystem: Environmental > Aquatic > Marine >... | reverse complement strand
TAGCTATGGTAAATAAGTTAAGCATCATATAGAATTCGCGCCTCTTTGCAGAAAGAGCTAATTGTGGGTGGTTAGCTCAGCTGGTAGAGCGTCGCCCTTACAAGGCGAATGTCGGGGGTTCGACTCCCTCACCACCCACCAACGGACCGGTAGTTCAGCTGGTTAGAATGCCGGCCTGTCACGCCGGAGGTCGCGGGTTCAAATCCCGTCCGGTCCGCCATATAAAATAAAAAGGCCCCGTAGCGAAAGCTACGGGGCCTTTTTATTTTATATTGTGGTTCGGGAGGTTTTGGGTTGAACTAGTTTCAAAAAAAACGTCTGGAGCGTTTTTTAACATGTCGATGTTTTTTAGCGACTTGGCCGCATAGCGGTGAGGGCAGGATAGCCCGAATAATCCCGCGTTCTGCTACCCAGACTTTAATGGTTATATAAAGGCAGCGAAAGCTACGGGGCCTTTTTTATCCGCCTTGTTTAAATCTGTTATTAATTAGCGATGTTAAAATGGAAATTATAAGCAGAGTAGTTAATATCAATATAAGAATTATGCCAAAATATATATCATGAAATCACCGGTAGACAAATTACTAAAGAAACACCAAAAACTAAATCAGAGCGACATGATGAAAGTTGAATCACATGTTCAGCGAGAGTCAGGCGAGTGGATTATAAATACACTGATGATTGAAGACTGTCTTGTCCCGTTTAAGTACAAGCGGAAAAAAATGTATAAAAATCTAAAAGGTCAGAGAGTGAATTTAACCTATTATACAGACATGGAAAATGTGGCCGGTATGGAAGTTGAGGTCATGTCAGTAGTAAGAATTAAGGTTTCGTAAGTGAGCCTTAGTTACTTAATTACTGCGTTTTTTCTAAGCTTTGAATTTTTTTACTGACTTTTTCAGCTCGACTAACGAGTTGGATGAGTTCTTCATTGTCAGGTTCTAAAAGAAGGGCCTGTTGCCAAACTATTAATGCATCACTAATTTTTTTCTTACTGTAAAGCTCTCTACCTAATGTGATTTTAATTGAAGCCTGTTCCCTAACCTTTTTATTGAGTGCGGATAAGAGGTTCTTTGCTTTTTTATGAGACGGATCTATGGCTAGTACTGTATTAAGGTGTAATTGCGCTTTTAGGTATTCTTTCTTTTCAAATGCTGACTTATATGCAGTGAGTAACTCGTCGTAACGTTTTTTATCAGACTTACTCTTTAGCTGGGAATCAATTTTAGCCACCCAGTTATTTTTTTGTTTATTTGGAACCAGTTTGTTTGATAATGAATAGCAGTCACGGGCAACAATATACTGCTTCTCCTTTCTTGCCTGATCTCCACACATATTAAGATAACCTGAAACTTCTACGCGGTCTTTTTCGTAGCGATTAATGTCGAATTGAGCGCTATAATCTTGAGGAACAAGAGCATGAAGTTTGCTGTAAATTTCTTTATAAGAAATAAGCGCGTTGGCGCGTTTCATTAGCATATCTTTTCTCAGGGCGCTTACCTTCATGTCCCTGTTTTTCAAAAGTTTATTTCTCTCTTTGCTTAGCTGGGGTTCGTTTTCAATTTTTTCAAGTGCGTTGTTATATGTGTCAAGCGCAAGCTGCCACTTATTTTTATTTTGATAAGATCGAGCTGATTTGGAGGTGTCTTCAATAAATTTTGTTCTTTGTTTTTGAATTTTGTTCTTTTGTGCAGTGATTCTTTTAAAATTTTTGTCATCTTCATTTATTTTTTTAAGTGCATTGTCGATTTCATCGAATTCATTTTCAGAAAGCCAGAGACTGATATTTTTATCTAACGTTTCAGGTGTTGACTGAATCAATGCGCATGCGTGCACATTTATGCACGCTATTGTGATAAAAACTATTCGATAATTATCAAAAAATGATTTCAAGAATGAGACTCTTCAGAGGTGTTTAAAATGTTTTTTATACGTTGATTCATGAGGGTTTGATTTTCGGGTGCAGTGTTTTTTACTAGCCATGTTGAGACAGCTTCCTGTTTTCCGCGAACGCGTATAATCTTATGTTTTGACGCGACAACATGTTTAGAAATCTCTGGTTTTTTATAAAGTTCTTCAAGTATGATGATTTGATCACTCTCGGCAATACCGGCCAAACGAGACGCGATATTTACCGGGTCTCCGATTACTGTGTATTCCATGCGCTCGTCAGAACCAAGATTTCCGGCTATCATCATGCCACTATTAACGCCGATTTTAAAATGAATGGGAATTTTATTTTGTTTTATACGTTTATCATTCAGTATAGCAACAGTTTCCTGAATCATTATGGCGCAATTAACTGCATTTAAGCTGTGCTCTTTAGAGTAGTCAGGAACACCAAATACTACCATGGCGCAGTCACCCATGAATTTATCAATATGACCGTTATGCAATTGAGCAATACCGGAGATATGTGAGAAGTATTCATTAAGCAGGTTCGTTATTTCCTGTGGAGGCATTTTTTCTGAAATGCTGGTAAAGCCTACAATATCAGCAAATAAAACAGATGCGGTAATATGTTTTCCGCCCAGCTCTACGTCATCCAGATTTTGTAGAACTTTTTGTGCAACATTACTAGAAACATAGCGTGAAAAAACATCTTCTACCTGTGATTTTTGTAGCAGGCCGTGAGCCATCTGGTTAAAAGCGCAGGCAAGTTCGCCGATTTCATCGTTACGCCTTTCATTTAATCGATACTTAAAATCACCAGCGCCTATTGCTTTGCTAGCATCTACCAGGCTGTGAATGGGCTTAGATAAATGTCGGCTCATTACAAAGGCTAATAATATTGCAATCAGACTCATTAAAATGGTTGCGAATATAATAACAAAGCGAGAATTTTGTAAAGACTCCACCATTTGCTGTTTACTGAAAGTTATTATTATATGCCCTGCAACAAGTTGCTTAAACCTTATAGGGCTATCAAAACAAATTAATTTGTCCTGTGAGTTTTTAACAGAGCTCCATTCAAAGATATGAGCGGTTTTATTATTACCAACCTGATGCTGAATAAACTCTATTGATGGTGTCATGCCATTTTTAACCAGAATTTTATTCTGGTCAGATATAACGATGGCACCTTTAATCTGGTAGTTTTCAACCAGATTATTAACCAGTGTTTGTAAACCCAGATTGTCATCTGATAGAACCATTTCAGAAGCGCTACTGGCAACTTGCCGGGCAATAGCTGAACCCATGTTGTTAATTTGCTGACTTAAGACGGATTTCTGATTTTCTAGAATGATGAACCCCAGCATAGACATGCCACTGACTATTAATAAAGTAATAGCAAGTGCGAGTTTTATGGCGATAGGGACTCTTAATCTGAAATGATCAATATCGCTGGTTATAGGGGGTTGTTTAGTGCTCTGGTCCAAACTGTACTCATGGGCTAATTTTAGTTGCAGCCTGAAATAATAGCATGTCCGTGATAAACAGGGGTTATTATAAATAATAGTACTTTATTTGAACTATTAGAGAAGTAGCGCGTCTTAATATACGCAAGCCAGCAAGTTGGGCAGGGAAGATTTTTTCTCCCTGCCTTTTTTTGTGTAAAAAACATTAATCTTCATGAGCTATCTTGCTTTAGAATGCTGGTTTAGTCTTACAAAAAAACATATATCTATGTCATCGATACTTCAGGTAAAGCAATTACATAAGCGATTTGATCAGCTAAAAGCCGTAAATGGCGTCAGCTTTGAGGTGGAAGAAGGGATGTGCCTTGGTCTTTTAGGGCCTAATGGAGCAGGTAAAACCACGACCGTTGAAATGTTAGAGGCAATTAAAAAACCTGATAAAGGAACGATACAATACCGTGGTGCGCCACTAAATGGAGAATTTAGAAATAAGGCGGGCATTATGTTTCAATCGACCGCGCTGCAGGATTTTATAACAGTGCGGGAGTCGCTTGAATTATTTCAGCATTTATATCCTGAAGTAACTGAGCTTGAGCAAATCATTCAGGATTGTGCGCTTGATGATTTTCTAGATCAGGATACGGCGAGCTTGAGCGGTGGACAGCGTCAACGGGTTTTATTGGCGATTGCACTTGTAAATGATCCGGATATTATTTTTCTTGATGAGCCTACAACCGGCTTGGATCCTCAAGCGAGACATAATTTCTGGCGCTTAATACATAAAATAAAGCGTAAGAATAAAACAGTTGTTCTGACAACACATTATATGGATGAAGCCTATGAGCTTTGTGACAAAATCATAATTATGGATCATGGTGAAATTATCGCAGAAGGAACACCACGTGACTTATTATCTAAACATTTTAATGACGTGGTTATAAAATTGCAAAAATCGGAAAAACTTGAGTCTATGCTGGCATCTCTGGAAAAAGAACAGTTATTAGTGAGTATTACTCGGTACGATACCTGTGTTGAAATGCAAACATCTGATGTGAATCAGATTGTTAAGCAGTTATTAGCCGCGGATATATCATTGAACTCTATGCAAATTAGAGAGAGAACGTTAGATGATCTGTTTCTTGAGTTAACGGGTAAGGAACTCAGAGCATGAAGTGGCAGCGCTTTGTGAGTGTGCTGAAAGCTAGAGACCGTGAGTTTGTTCGCGATAGGAGCGCTCTTGCATGGAATATTATCTTTCCATTATTGATTATAATCGGGTTTGCCTTTGCCTTTACAGGAGACCAGCTAGATCAGTATAAGGTCGGTGTTATTCATCAGCCCGAAATAGATAAAATAAGTTTTTACACAACCCAATATATACATTTTATAGATGTAGGTGAGCTGGAAAAATCAGAGGCAATCAATAAAGTGCAGCGTCATCAGCTGGATATGCTGTTAGATGTTGATAATAAGCGGTACTGGGTAAATGATAGTTCTCCGTCGGGTTATATGCTTGAAAAAGTGCTTGCTGGCAGCGGTGGTGCTGGTTATCAGAAGCAGCTGGTACAGGGAGATCAGGTTAGATATGTAGATTGGCTTATTCCAGGTGTGTTGGGCATGAATATGATGTTTAGTGCGCTATTCGGAGTGGGTTATGTGGTGGTGCGTTATAGAAAAAACGGAGTTTTAAAGCGCCTTAAGGCGACACCGCTTAGTGCGCTGGAGTTTTTAGCGGCACAGGTGGTTTCGCGATTGTGGCTTATAATGGCAATTACAACGGCCGTATTTATTGGCTGTGATCTATTAATTGGCTTTTCTATGCAGGGTAGTTATCTGAGTTTGTTTCTGGTTTATGCACTGGGAGCTTTTTCAATGATTAGTATGGGGCTTATCGTAGCAGCCAGAGTAAAGTCTGAAGAAATGGCCGGAGGGCTGTTAAATATGCTGTCCTGGCCAATGATGTTTCTATCAGGTGTATGGTTTTCATTAGAAGGGCTTCACCCATGGGTGCAAAAGTTGGCCCTGATCTTTCCTCTTACCCACATTACGCAGGCAGCGCGTGTTATAATGCTGGATGGAGCTGGCCTGATAGCTGTTTTACCGAATTTAGCCGCTTTGTTTGTTATGAGTGTTATTTTTTTACTGCTGGGTGTGTTGTTATTTCGTTGGGAATAACAAGTGTCATTTTCTCCCCTCGGAGCCGCAGGTATTGTATTGAGGTTACAAGATGTTTCATTTGAGTGAAGAACGACAGATATTACTAACGCAGAAAATTATGTCCACGCTAGATGAGTGGGGGTTATCTGCAGCAGATCAGGTAATCGTTCTTGATTTGCCTGAAGGCACGCGCACGAGAAAATTACGTGCATATCATGAAGATACGCCCTTACCAAAAGATGATAATGTAGAATTTAGAGCTGTTCGTATCTTAGGCATTATCGATGCCTTACGTACTACTTATCCCAAAAATGAAAGTATGGGTGCTCGATGGATGAAAAAACCACATCGTCGCTTTCAGAACTGCCCACCACTGCAAATTCTTGTAGAAGGTGGCAATACAGGCGTAGATAGTGTGCTGGCTGAACTAGATTGCTCATATGCCTGGGAACTTAGTGCGGTTATGCCAAAAAGCTCAACTTAAAAGAGTTACCTGATTCACAAAAAAAACAACTCAGCGTCTATACTTGATTGCATAAAAACTTAATAAATTACTCCAGTCTAATCAGAGCGTGGAGTATGAAAACTGAGTGAAATTATGCAGCTTGAAATAACCACAGTTGTGCTCCTTTTGTCATTTATTGTGGCGTTAATCATGGGAGCTGTCGCGAATAAAACCAATTTTTGTACCATGGGTGCAGTATCTGACTGGGTTAATATGGGAGATACCGGGCGCATGGGTGCCTGGATGTTGTCCATAGGTGTCGCTATTGCGGGTGTCCTGCTTCTCCAGTATATTTTCGAAATTCCACTCGCCTCTACCTTTCCCCCCTATTTAACGTCTAATTTTGGCTGGCTAAGATATTTACTTGGCGGTTTTATGTTTGGAATTGGTATGACCCTCGCAAGTGGCTGTGGTAATAAGACTATGGTTAATATCGGTGGTGGTAATCTCAAATCACTGGTTGTTTTGGCCGTTGCAGGCGTTTTTGCTTATTTGATGACAAAAACCAGTTTTTATGAGCTGTTATTTCATGGCTGGGTAAGTGCAACGACAATTGATTTGACAGCATATGAAATGCCTAATCAGTCACTGGGTTCAGCTTTGTTGGTTGTATTCGGCTCATCAAATAATGAGTTATTTCATTGGCTTGTTGGTTTGTTATTAATGTGTTTTTTCTTTTTTATTGCCTTTAGATCTAAAGACTTAAGGTCTACCCCTCATAATATTACAGGCGGTGTTGGTATTGGTCTGGCTATAGTTGCAGGATGGTACATTACAGGGGGCTCGCTTGGTCAGGAGGCGATAGAAACAGTCGAGTGGTTAGATGAAAGGCCTGTTGGTGTAGGCGTGCAGTCATATACATTTATTAATCCGATGGGCGAGACGGTTTCATACTTAATGGATCCAATGAATACGCTCTTAATTACTTTTGGTGTGGTTGCAATATTAGGTGTTATTACAGGTTCATTTATAGCGTCAATATTTTCCAGACGCTTTAAGTTTATATGGTTCTACAACACCGAAGATATGCTAAAACATTTAATTGGTGCGGCATTAATGGGTATAGGTGGAGTGCTGGGAATGGGCTGTACTATAGGGCAAGGTATTACGGGAGTGTCTACTTTATCGATAGGTTCATTACTTGTATTAGGATCTATTATTTTTGGCAGTATGTTAACTATGAAAGTTATGTATTACAAAATGGTGTATGAAGAAGCTAGTTTTATTGAGTCACTAATTACTTCATTAGTAGACTTAAACTTATTAACTGAAAAATTTAGGAAACTTGAAAAGTTGTAATTTAAAAATTGATTTAATTAATGCGGGGGGTAATTTATGATTGAATTTCAATCTGAAATAGATGCCAGAGGTCTTAGCTGTCCAATGCCCGTGATGAAAGCTAAAAAGGAATTAAAACTTTTGTCTACAGGTGAGGTTTTGCATGTTGTGGCTTCCGACCCAGCATCTGTTCAAGATATTGATATTTTACTTGAGTCATTAAACGATGAAATGATACATGCTTCAGAAGAAAACGGTGAATACCATTTTTATATTAAAAAATCATAAAGAATCAGCAGTTAATGCTATAAAGAAAGACGTAACCATGAGCCATTAAGTAAGGTCTGCGAAGAAAATAGCGAGCTAAAATGGTTTACATTTATGTAAGCGTTAAAATTCGGTTGCTTCAATGCCTGTCAGTAAATAAGCAATACTGTCAGGCTTTAATAAAACCGTAATATTGTATGAGTTTTTAAGTAGAGAATATTAAATTAAAAGTGTCGATATCACTCAGAATTTTTATACGCTTTTTCACATCGTGCTGCCATAATAAAGTCATTAATAAACAAACCAGAGATACTGTGAGTCCACCAGGTTAAGTTAACTTTTCCCCATTCAATACAGATACGGGGATGGTGATTTTCTATTTCAGCAAGTTCTGCAATAATGTTTGCAAAGCGAGTTGCTGAAATAAAATCCTTGAAAGGATAAGATTTATAAATTTTAGAAATACCCGTTTCTTTAGTTAACTGCCAATCATTAAGTTCTTTTAGATGCTTTTTAATAGCGTCATGCGTAAGTGCCAGACTTTTCTGGTTGCAGGCATGTAAGGATTGATCAGATAAAGCGGGCATAGAAAATTCTCGTTATAATGACCATATAATAGTAGAAATATAGAAAATTACGAATGAATAATAAGGTTACCGGTAAAGGCACGGCTGAAGTAGATGAGTTTCGGCATAAGTTAAATATGAGTGAACAGGCTTATATATTAGAAAGTGAAATTCCTGCTGCTAAAGTACATTTACGGTTTGAAGGTGTATTAAAGGGTGTGGCGGTAGTCTGGCACGCTTGTGTTCAAACGGTTAAAGAATACTCACAAAACAGTCCGGTAGACGAGGATCCTAAGCAATTTATTAAAATTGAAATTATAGATGGGCTGCACAAACTAAATATTGCGTTAAATCTAAAACAAATAGACCAACCCGCGTTAGAGCGAACTATAATCATGATAAGAAAATATAAAAAGTTAAGTTCCGGATATCATGAATACGGTGCGCGCAGTAAAACTGAATAGGTATTGATTGTTATTTAAAGGGTTATATGAAAGGAATAAAGCGAATAGTAGTGATTAATACTAAAGGCGGTTGTGGCAAGACGACAGTTTCAACGAATCTTGCCAGTTACTATGCGTCAAAAGGTATTAATACGGCATTATTCGATTATGACCCCCAGGGCTCTAGTATGCGCTGGTTGAAATTAAGGAGTGATGAATTATCTGAAATTTATGGCGTAGTTGCGCATAAAAACGCTGCAAAATCGGTAACCATGAGCTGGCAATTAAGATTACCTGTAGAAACTCAACGTCTAATTATAGATACTCCCCCCGGACTTAAAGGCCCTGAGCTACGAGAGCAGTTAAAAGGTGCAGATAAGATATTAATACCGGTGTTACCCTCTCCGCTGGATATATTTGCAACGGCTGACTTTATCCGTGATTTATTACTGGATGTTAAGGTTAGGTTAAACCAGACCAGTATAGGTATTGTTGCTAATCGTGTAAAAAAGAACACCATAGCTTTTCAGTCACTGGAACGGTTTTTAAGCTCATTAAATATACCGGTCGTGGGCAGGCTAAGAGATACACAGAATTATTTGCGTGCAACTGAAGAGGGTATGGGGGTGCATGAGTTAAAAGGTAAAAATGTGTATATAGACAGGATGCACTGGAAGGGTATTGTTGAGTGGCTGGATAAAAATTAATTTAGAATCGCACTCATCTTCACGCAATAAAAAGCCTGCTTATAGCAGGCTTTTTATTGCGAAGAAATTAATAATCTATTTCTTACGGCGACTAATTAAACCCAGACCAGTAAGCCCTGAGAAAAATAGTAAGAAGGCTGCCGGAACGGGTACAGCGCTAACATTATTTAGATTATCAATGCTTGCAAGTCTGTTGTAGCCACCAGCAATCAGATCTATAGAAAAATTATTTAGTGACTGATTGTCAACAAAACCAAATGCTGAGAGATCGAGAGTCACTACTGAGAGCGCATAGTTAACACCACCAAAAGAAACGCCCAAATCATTGATGAAGTCAGCATTAAACAACTGTGTAGGTGTGCAGTTATCAGTGAAGCAAATACTCATAGTATTAATTTCCTGGCTGCCTCCCATAAAATAAAATGCAATATCATCGCCTGCCTGATTGGTAACCGTTTCCTGAAATTCAAGTGTTAAATTAGCCGCTGTTGTGCCGTTAATATTGCTGCCGAATAAGTAGGTTGCTGCATCATCATCGCTTAGGTTGCTGGCAATTTGAGATGTTGTTAGCGCGGAAACAGCACTGTAATCAGAAATTGAATTTCCAGCAAACAGTCCATCAGACGAAATTACATTAACTACACTCGCGTTTGCGAAGTTAGTAAATGTAATAAACAGGCATATACCTAGTGTTAATAATTTCTTCATATAATATTGCTCTTTAAGTTCCATTTAATAATGCTAAAAGCCACCTGTAGAAGGGCCTGTTGGACTAAGTGGCGTTGTGGGCGTTATTGAAATTATATTACCCTGGTTGGCAATTGTGCCAGAAGTTGGTGCAGAGATGCCAGGAGTAGGGAATCTGGCTTGAACGCTGGCTTCGCGTAAAAAGGCAGAGTTTTCATTTGGGCGAAAGTTAACGTTAGGTGTTTTTACGGGTGGCGGCGTTACTTTTGCAACGGGCCCAGCGGCTGGTTGAATGCCTTCAGCCCATGCGCCCCATGTGTAAACTGAATCTTCTTCAACTGCTATTGCCTGAGTCGACAATAATACTGCAAATAATATTAAATATGTTTTTTTCATTATCTTATGACCTTATTTTTACAATAGAAACAAAGCAAATAAAGTGCCAAAATTTTTTAAAAACAAGTTAAACATGAGTTTAGCTAGCTAGTTTTTGTTTTTTTTATTTGCGTATTTCATGATGCTTCTCTGCACACTACTTAAATTATAAATAAACTATAGTGTGTGTCTATGCCTCGTTTGAAGGATGCGCTCAAAATATTTGCGGTAATATATTGATTTTATTGCATAAATTCCTGTCATCACAAGAATGTGTTGAGGTGTTCCGAGATGATGAGTTTATAAAGAACGGAATAAGTTGTAAACATTACCGACAATGAAAATACGGCTATGTCGGTAGTGTTTACATAAATCTCAGATTTAGAAGAAGTAACGACGCATGTTTATTTCTGCAACATTTCGGTCGTAAGTAAATTCATCCAGATTAGAGTCATTATCCGTAAAAGTGTATTGTGCATTTAGTGTCCATGACTTGAAAAAACCATTACGAAAATCATGACTAACTCCTAAGACGGCAAGAAGTTCGGTTTCATCTCTGCTGATAGTTGTGCTAATACTGCCATCAGGTGCTTTATAGCGATAGTCGCGGCTACTTAGTGTTAAGTAGGCAATGGCATCATTCCACGCAGGTATTTGTCCACCAAGATAAAACTCTGCACCTGTTGAGTGAAGGTTGCCTTCTTTAGCGCCATTATCATGATATTTAATACCGGTTTGAATACCAATAGACTGCTTGGCATAGAATTTAGCAAGGTCTATGCCCCACATAGTCATAGTGCCCCTGAGGCCCTGATCTTCAGGTTGCTGATACTCGCGAGCGGTGGTGCTATTCTCAAAGGTAATTTCTAGATCTTGCATAATGCTGTAGGTAAATAGCGGATTGATAGCAACGTATTCCGCATAATCATTTTTGCCAAATATGAGCTTATCAAGCTTGAAATTAAAGGCTGCACGCCATGCTTCACCGGCAATTAAGGCTGGTCCAGTGTTTAGAGTTAAAACAGATAGATTAAAATCGGTATCATTTGAGCCATATGCCTTGCTATAAGCTGTAGCCTGAGTCAGCCATTCAAAATCAACAATAGAGCCACCAATATGCATCGCCTGTCTTGCACGAGATCTGTGTGAATAGCTAAACATAAACTGCCCACCACTACCGTCTTCTTCGACTGATTCAGGAGTAACACCGGTTATGTCCTTGCCAGGGCCTAAGTTGATATTCGAGTCGGTGAACAGGCCTGCTGAAATATACATTGAAGAGGTGGAGCGTTCTGAGGCTGTTTTTATATCACCTGATAACTGGGCCATATATGCCGTGATCGATAACTTAACTTCATCGGGTGTTTTGGGGTCGTTTAAAACTTGAGTTAATTGTTCTTTTGCATCTTCATAACGACGTGTAAGGTGGTAAGAAATAGCAAGCTCAAGACGTGCACGATTTAGGCCGGGCTGATTACTTAAGATGGTCTCAAAAATTTCTATCGATTTAAATAAATCCCCATCATGGCGAAATCGCATTGCTTCATTGAATAAAGTTTCTGGATCAACTGCGTCTTCAGCATACGCCATAGGTGTAATTAAGGTCGAACATAAGCATGTTGATAGCAAAATTCTCCTGATCATTTAAATATCCTCAAAATCTGAAAGTAAATTTTGCGTGATAGTGACGTTTTTTCTGAGTATTTACAAGGAAAAAGGTGATGTTAGCTGATTATTAAGATATATGAAGAGGGTAGAATTGTTCTGTAAATATATGAACTTTAAAGGCTAAATGTTCTAATTGCTTAGCATAAGCTATTATCTTTAGTGAGCGGACATAATGGGAAAACGTATAAAATGGGTATTGCTGCATGAGGGAGAGCTATATATTTAATATTAAAAATAAATATTTAAAGTGCTTTATTGGCTTGTTTTTTTATCTCTCTAGTGAGGGAGCTATGGCTGGATTATTTGGATACCAGGAAAATGAGCGAAAAAATTTAAAGATGTTTCCGCAGTGGTTGTCAGTTTTGGAAAGAAATATAAAACAAAGCGCTCCGAAAGGAAATTGTGAAACTAATAAATTAGATCAGTGTCATGTGAAGAACTGGATGAGGTTTTTAGAAAGTATTCGTCATTTACCTCAATACAGGCAAATCAACGAAGTTAATCATTATGCAAATCAGCATGATTATATTTTAGATATTGAAAACTATGGTGTTAAAGACTATTGGGCTACTCCGCGTGAGTTTTTATATAATAATGGTGATTGTGAAGACTATGCGATAACAAAAATGCTTTCTCTAAAAATATTAGGTTTCAATATGGGCGGAATAAGGCTGGTAGTTTTGCAAGATACAAACTTAAGAATCCCGCACGCTGTGTTGGCGTTGAATATGAAAAATGACATATTGATTCTGGATAATCAGGTGGATGAAGTCATTTCACATAAGCATGTTTTGCACTATGTACCAATTTATGCGCTTAATGAAAGCAAATGGTGGATGTTTTTACCTCAATAGTTTTGAAAACTTTAAGTTTTTCGTGAGCAGCAAAAGTAATTATTTTTAATAAGGTGCAGCGACTTAAAATAAGATTAAAATATGATTTCAAATGTTAATTTATACAAAATAAAGCTCTCTCAAAAAGTGGCGAGCATTCTACTAATGGTTTTCGTCATTGTAAGCTTATGGCTTATTGTTGAATATGCAGAAAAAGAACGCAATCGAGATTTGCTAAGTTGGCAATCACGACTTGCGTTATTGGCAGAAATAAGAGTGTCTGCTATTGAAGATTTTGTAAATGAAATTAAAAATAAATTGCATGAGTTAGCAGACAACTCTACTTTGAAGCTTTTTCTAACGGAATATAATAATCGAGATGAAGTTGATGAAATTGTATTAAATGGCTTGCAAGCGCATGTTAGAAATCTATTGAGAGCGAGTGCTGTTCGCTTTGGATTTGCAGAAAATATAGGCTCGATAAATAAAACGGGTTCAAATAATACGAATGAATATGGGATTGCAATAATAGGTTATAATCATCAGCTGATTATGTCTACGAGTGGGTTCTCTGAAAATATTGAGCAGCATAAAGAAATTGTTAAAAAAGCATTTGATACTGCAACAGTACAGATTATAGGTCTTTATTCAGGTAAAAATAATATGCCAGTCTATGGATATGTTTTGCCAGTGTATGAAATACAGGACATGCGATCAACGTCACCAGTGGGCGCTATAATTTTATTACTAAATCCTCAGGAAAATTTGTTTTCCATATTAAAAAATAAACAAAGCGTTACAAAATCAGATGAAACTTTACTGGTAAAGCGTGATGGTCCAAGCCTGGTGTATATCAGTCCAGTTAAAGGTGAGTTTAAATTATTTCATCGACTTCCAGATAATAATAACCAACTTGCATCATCGTATGCTTATCATCATCCTGGCGGTTTTAAAGAGATGACTGACTATCATGGAAATCGTGTACTTGTGACGGGTCGAGAAATTAAAAATAGTCCCTGGCGATTAGTGCAAAAAATATCTGCATCAGAAGCGCTTGCTGAATCAAATGAACATCAGGTTTTTTTATTGACAACATTTAGCTTGTTTGTGCTTGTTGTGACAACGGCATTTGTTGCTATATGGCGTCACAGTACTAGTCTTAGGTTGAAGTCACTTAGTGAATCACTGGAAGCGAGAACTGATTTATTAGATTCAGTATCAGATAATATAAAAGACAATATTATTCTAGTTGATGAATTTTCGAAAATTGTTTTCATAAACAAAGCGTTCTCCAGTGCACTGGAAATAGATGGGAGTGAAATTAAAGCGAAACATTTAAGCAGTGTGTTAGGAAAAGAAACTACAAAAGCTTTACAAGATAGTACGAGTGACAAAAATGAGCCCCGTGTTTTGGCGCTAGAATTCAATGAATGTGAACGAATCTACCATGTCTCTTCTGTTTGTTTAACAGCCGGAGAGTATAAAAATTCAAACTTATATGTGCTTCATGATATTAGTGCATTGAAAGAAGAAGAAGAGAAGCGTCAGCAATTAGGGCGCGGGATTATTGGTACACTCGTTAAAGCAGTGGATATGCATGACCCTTATTGCGTTAATCATTCATCGCGTACCAGAGAGGTGGCAATGGAAATTGCACATGAACTTGAATTAAACGAATTACAGCTAGAGTCGTTAGAAATGGCTTCGCTGTTGGCAAATATAGGTAAATTATATGTACCTAAGGAAATATTAACCAAAATGGAGGCACTGACCGCTGAAGAGTCTAACCAGTTAAAGAAAAATATAGATTTTGCAGTGGATATATTGTCTGAGCTCTCATTTAATGGTCCAGTTGTAGAAATAATTTCGCAAAAAAATGAACGACTTGATGGGAGTGGCTATCCAAAAGGTCTGTCAGGCAGCGAAATATCTCTTGAATCAAGAATATTGGCAGTTGCTAATGCTTTTGTCGCGATGGCTAGCTCTAGGGCATACAGAGAAGGTCGTCCGGTAAAAGATGTAATGAATATATTGTTAGAACAATCTGAAACTCAGTATGATCGTCATGTAGTAGCGGCTTTATTTCATATATCCGAGAATAAGTCTGACTGGAAAACATGGCAGAGTATATAATTAGGTCTAATTAATTAAGTATATTAGCATTAACTGTTTGTCTTTTAAGTCAATGGCATACATTATTCGTCTGTTAATGCTTATTTGAATATACAAGTCAGGAGCTTGTGATAACCATGTATGAATCTTTTTACGGGCTTACGGAAAAGCCATTTACCTTATTGCCAGATCCGGACTATTTATATTTAAGTCCTAAGCATCAACGGGCGTTAACGCTTCTAGAATATGGAATGATGAATCAGGCTGGTTTTAGTGTGATCTGTGGTGACACAGGCGCAGGTAAAACTACTCTGATACGTCGTTTACTGTCAGATTTGGGAGATGATACAAAAGTTGGTCTAATCACCAATACGCATCAATCGTTTGGTGAATTACTCAACTGGGTGTTAATGGCATTTGGCCTTGATGGTGATGGTAAAAGCAAAGCTCAGATGCACCAGATATTTATTGATTTTTTGATAGAACAGTATTCACAGAATAAGCATACGGTACTTATTGTTGATGAAGCACAGAACATGTCAGCTGATACATTGGAAGAGCTGCGTATGCTGTCAAACATAAATGCAGATAAAGATCAGGTCTTGCAGGTGATTCTCGCGGGTCAACCCGCACTTCGAGAAACATTGCGCAAACCTGAATTAATGCAGTTTGCTCAACGAATTGCGGTTGATTACTACCTTGAGTCATTAAGTGTTGAAGAAACAAAATCATACATACATCATCGTTTAAGTGTCGCAGGATCTGACCAGCCGATTTTTACAGATGCAGCTTGTGAGTCAGTTTTCAAATATAGTCGTGGCACACCTCGGTTAATAAATCTTCTTTGTGATACCGCCCTTGTATATGGTTTTGCAGAGCAAAGTGAAATAATTAATGAGCAACTTGTTCATGACGTTGTTCGAGAGCAGCATAGCAACAGCATCATCCCTACATTTAATGCGCAACATGCTTCGACTGAAGTAGAAACCGTAGAAGAAAAAAATATAAATGAATCGGCGGACTTGAAAAAAGAAATACAGCCGAAAGTAAGTGAGCAAGTTGTCAATTATGAGAATGCACCAATACATAAAGAAACTATAAAAGAAGTAGTAAAAGAAACGGGTAAGTTATCAATAGATGAAGATAGTGCCGTTGAGATGAGTGATAAGCTGGTTCATCAAACATCAAGTGTTGTAAACAGTGCGGAACAAGTAGTGCCTGCAATGCATACAAATTCCCATTCGGTAAATACAGCTTCAGAAAAAACAAAAGAAACAGATGATTCAAATGTAACGCCTATAAAAGTTAAACAACCTGACGAAAGCACAAGTGACAATGTGGAAAATACCGGGCATCAGATAAAGGCAGAAATAACAGGCTTCGATAATGATGAAGATAGAGAAAAATTAACTAATGAGCAGGAAGAAATCACCGAATCTGTAAAACATAACAAAGATAAGCAATCCCCTGAAGCAGAAAAATCAGATGAAAATGTGGCGCCTTATATGTCACGTAGAAAGGGGGATGAAGATGTTTATCCTATAGTTCATATAGAGGACAACCCTAAAAAAGGACTAAGTATGGTTCTGATAGGCGTGGTTGGGGGTATGTTTTTTGCTTCTATTATCATGATGGTTTTTGCCTGGATGATGTTGGGGGCTAAAGAAAATAACAATCAGCAAATAATGCAACAGGATAGTAGCCAGATAACACAAAGAGAGGCGGATAATCGTGAGCTTAAGGCGTTGCAAAAAGAGCGTGATGCAGCAATTGCGGTAACTCGAGCACTTGAAAGGGAGCGTGACGCTGCTTTAACAGCAGCTAAAGCGCAGGAAGAAATTCGTGCTGCTGAATTAAGAGCCGCAGAAATTTTGGCAGAGCAGGAGCGGCGAGCTGAAAAAAAATTACAACAGGCGAGAGCGAGAGTACGAGAAGCTGAGCGAGCAGAAACAAATGCGCGAGCCAGAGAACGCAAATTACAGTTAAAAGCAGAAAAAAGAGAGGCTGAGCTAGAGGTTCAGCGTCTTAATATGCTACGTAAAGAACGAGTAAGATTAGAGGCCTTAGCAGCAGAAGAGGCAAAGCCTAAGCTGCAACAAAAAGCTGAAGAAGAAATTGTAGAACCAGTGAAAGCTATAGAAAAGGAAGAGCCGAAGGCTCAGCCAAAGCCTGAGAAAAAAACTAAAAGCTTTTCAGCTAACCCCTGCAACAGTCCTTCTGCGAAATTTTTATCAACATGTAAAAAGTAAATCTCCAGAGTTTTAGGCATTATCTAAGGGTGAAGTTATAAGCCATATCTGTTTGTGGCGGGATAGATTGTTTCTGTGCCTGCGTGTTAAATGAGTTCAGTTTTAAATTTAAGCATTATTAAAGGATTAAATAATGAGCGTAAAATATAGCCTGATGGTGGTGATTGTTGTTGCCATACTCTTAATTAGTAGCGCCTGGTTTTCGGCGCCTAAAGCGTTTAGTTGCTCCGATTGCGAGCAACTACAAAGTATCCCTGAATAAACTCATATTCGTTTAATAACAAAACATAGCATAGAATTATAATAAAATTTATGAGCTACACTTAGTTGATAGAGTGTATAAATATGAGAAAAATAACATGACGTCTATTGATAATACAAAAAAAATTCACCTTCACTGGCGTAGAACAAAAATAATAGCAACACTGGGCCCTGCAACGAAGAGTGATAAAAAAATTTCTGAATTGATTGATGCAGGCGCAAATATATTCAGGCTGAATATGTCTCATGGGACACATGACGAACATAGGCAATTGGCCGAGAAAATAAGAAGAATATCTAAAAGAAAAAAATCACATGTTGGGATTCTTATGGATTTATGTGGTCCGAAAATTCGTGTGGGAGAATTCGAGGATGGTGAAATTGAAATCAAATCCGGGGAAGAGGTTATTGTAAGCTGTTCTGCTTCTGTGGGAAAGCCCGGCTTAATTCCATCTCAATACAAGAGTTTATATAAAGATGTAAAAAAAGACGAACGTATTTTACTTGATGATGGGAAATTAGAGTTAAGAGTCATATCAATAAAAGATAAAGAGGTTAAATGTGAGGTAAAATACGGAGGTGTGTTGAAGAATAAAAAAGGACTTAATCTTCCGGATTCAAATATCTCAACTAATAGTTTTACGACTAAAGATAAAAGAGACTCTGAGCTGGCGATAGAGTTAGAGGCTGACTTTTTAGCACTTAGTTTTGTACGAGATGAAAAGTGTATCAACACATTAAAACGTTTTGTAACTAAAGCGGGTGGAAATATACCTGTAATTGCTAAAATTGAAAAACCAGAAGCTATAAAGTGTATAGAAAGTATATTGTCTACTGCAGATGGAATAATGGTTGCCAGGGGTGATTTGGGAATCGAGATGCCGGCACAACAAGTTCCATTAATACAAAAAGAATTAATTAATAAAGCAAGATTGCATGGCAAGCCGGTTATTGTAGCAACTCAAATGCTTGAGTCGATGATAGTTAGTTCAAAACCCACAAGAGCCGAAGTGGGTGATGTGGCAACTGCTGCTTTATCAAGTGCTGATGCGGTAATGTTATCAGCTGAAACCGCTAGTGGAGACTATCCAGTTTTAGCGGTAAATATGATGGATGAAATATTGCGTGAGATGGAAGCGTATCAATGGGAACACGGTAAATTCGGTGAAAGTGATTTTGAGCAAATAGCAGAAATGATTGAGCCTGATAGGAAAGCAATAGCAAGGGCGGTTAAGTCTTTAGCTCATGAATTAAAGTTACAGGGAATTATCGTTCCAACAAGAAGCGGTGCCACTGCGTGTGTTTTATCTGCGGACAGACCCAGTGCTCCATTAATAGGTGTTAGTTCAAATGAAGTGGTTTGTAGACGATTATCTTTAAGCTGGGGTGTTGTTCCTATATATATAAAAGAGCACATAACTCATGACTGGCAAGGCTTGTGCGATACAGTCGCACAAATGTGTGAGTTAGCAAGCACAGGAAATCGAGTCTTGCTTGTATCCGGCTTTAGTGATGATGTTGAGCTTAACGAGCCCGTTTTGAAGCTAATGAAAATAAAAGATGTTTAACTTTCGATTGAAATAAACTGACTAATTATTTACATCAGGTGCAAAGCCACGACGTAATGTGTTTTCAGTTACACAATATGCATCCATAAACTGATGTAAATAATTTTCACCACCTGCCTTGCTACCGGCGCCGCTCATTTTAAATCCACCAAATGGCTGTCTGTTTACCATAGCGCCGGTAGTTTTTCTATTTAGATATAAATTACCTACAAGAAATTTTTTTTGTGCATATGCAAGGTGTGAAGGTTGTCTAGAATAAACCCCGCCAGTGAGTGCGTAACGCGTGTTATTTGCAATATCAATAGCAGATATAAAATCATCTGCTTTTATAACAGACAAGACGGGGCCAAAAATTTCTTCCTGTGCTAATGGCGACAAAGGATCAACATCTGTAAATATACAGGGTTTTATATAGTAGCCATCTTCTGTGTCAGCTGCAGTTTCGTAGTTATGTGAAGTTGCTGTTTGTTGGCCAAGCTTAATGATTTGTGTGATTCTTTCATAGGATGGTTTATCTATGACAGGGCCAATTAGATTGAAAGGATTAACAGGGTCGCCAATAGTCAGGCTCTTTGTTGTTTCAATTAGTCTTTTGACGAATTTATTATAAATATTATCAACTACAATAACTCGCGACGTTGCACTGCATTTCTGACCCTGAAAACAAAATGCGGAGTGAACTACGCCTAGAACGGCATCGTCTAAATCGGCGTCACTATCAACTATTATAGCGTTCTTTCCACCCATCTCTGAAATAACTTTTTTTATATGATTTTGATCTGGTTGTATTTTAGCTGCAATTTTAATTAGATTGGTACCAACTTGTTGTGATCCGGTAAAAGAAATGATGTTGATGTCTGGTTTACGCGCAAGGTATTCGCCTACGACTTTTCCTGGGCCAGGTAAAAAATTAATTACACCGTTTGGCAAACCAACTTCCTGCCATAACTGCATGAATTTAGATGCGGTGACCGGTGTAAGGCTCGATGGTTTTAAAATGCAGGTATTACCAGTCACTATGGCCGCACTTAGCATGCCGCATAAGATAGCTAGTGGGAAATTCCACGGTGAGATAATAAGGCTTACGCCACAGGCGCGATAATTAATATGGTTAAATTCACCGCTAATATTTATCGTTTTACCATTCAAAATGTTTTCAGACTGTAGGGCATAGTAGTTAAGAAAATCAATGGCTTCACACACATCACCATCAGCCTCTTGCCAGTTTTTACCGGCTTCTAAGATTTGCCATGCAGCAAACTCCATGCGTCTTTTAGATAAAAGAGAGGCAACTCTTCTTAAATAGTCTGCACGTGTGCGGACAGATGTTGCGCTCCATGAATTGAATGAATTTTTTGCTGACTCAAGAGCTTCATCTGCAAGTTTATGATTTGCTGATGAAACTGATCCGATCAGTTGTAACGGGCTGGCCGGATTATATGAAGCTATTTTTTCTTCAGTAGAAATTTCTTTGCCGTTAATTATAATGGGATAGTTTTGACCTAGACTGGTTTCTACTTTATCAATAGCAGATTTAAAGTCATAACATGTTTTTGAGTTTGTAAATCGTAAAAATGAGATATTTTTAAACGAATTTATTTTCACCGATTTAAGTTGAATAGTTTTCTTGGTGGATGATGGAGGTGAAAAGCTGCTCTTAAAAATAAGCTTATCTTGTTTACCTAAACTAGCATCTAGCATACTTTGACCACTGGAATTCTCTAATAAGCGGCGCACAAGATATGCCATGCCAGGTAAAGTTTCACCGAAAGGCACATAAATTCGTAGTCTATAACCAAGATTAACTAATGCTGGCTTTAGAGTATCGGACATACCGTATAGCATTTGAAATTCAAACTGATCATTGTTTAATTTAAGCTGATCAATTAAGGCCATAGAGTAAGCGATACTGCGAGGATTGTGAGTAGCAATTGCAGTATGAATTAGCAGGTTAGATTTTAATAGTAGAGCTAAGCATTTTTCATAATTTAAATCTGTATCACTTTTGTATTCCCAGACGGGGCATGTCCAGTTATTCTGTGTAGCAATTACTGTCTCATAGTCCCAGTAAGCGCCACGCACAAGTCGAATAGTAACAGGTGTTGATCGCTGCTTTAATAATTCGATAAGTTCAATAATGTCCTGATATGTGTCTTTAAGATAAGCTTGCATTGCTAAACCGATATGTGGCCATGAAATGAATTCATCTTCCATTATTATTTTTCGAAAACATCCAAGAACAATGTGTTTGAAATCATATTGCTCCATGTCGATTGTAATAAATGCGTTGTGTTTCATTGAAGACCTAAGTACGAGTCTCAGTCGTTTACAAATAGCGTTAATGCTATCCTGAGGTGCGGGACTAGTTATTTGGGAAAAGAGTGAAGAAAGTTTAATTGATAGATTGAGTCTGGGAGATTGCGCTGCATGGCTAATATCAAGTAGTGAGTTGTTGCTCCAGTTATTAACTGGTTCAGATAAACTGCATAGAATTTCAAGGTATTTATTTGTGTAATCTTCACACTCGCTATCTGAAATGGTTGCTTCGCCTAATAAATCGAGAGTGAAGTTCATTTGTTCATGTCGTAAGCGACTAATGCAGCTCATTGCATGATGTAGTTTGTAGCCACCCATAAATTTTCTTGCAAGTCCGCGCAATGTATAACGAATAGTTGGGGCGGCAATACGAGTTGACCAGCCTTGATCACTGTGTTTTAAACCCCACTCAGCAAAGCGAGGTAATTGTAAGTCTGAGAAATATTCCTGTAAGTGCTCAGCTAATTCATGGTCATTTTTAAGGCTGGGGAGAACATCAATAAAGCGTAATGCCTGAATTCTGAAATCTTCTTCAGAGGTGGTACGTTTTATAAGCTGATCTAACCAGCTAAATTGATTGTTCTTTGTATTGGAAGTGTTTGATATACATTCGGAAAGCTGTTTTCCGTAACTTTCAACTTGTTGCTGAAAAGAATCTGAGTAATGTAAATGAGCAGCCATAAGAAAACACCTATTTGACCATTGCCTACTAAGGTAATAGTTGTTTAATCTATCGCTTGCAAGTGAGGTTAGGCGTATTTAGATGTGCGGTGTAGAAATAGGCTTAGAAGAGAGTATATAGAGCTGTAATGCCTCTGAAAGTACACAAGACGAGCCCAGAAAGGCTCGTCTTGTTTAAGGCTTATTCAAGAAAGACCAGTCCGATACCATCTGGCTCATGCCTAACAACTTTGGCCCTGTTTACAGGGGGTTCTTCACCGTCTCCGAGTTGGTTTTTCAAGCGAACTTTGACTTCGGTATCTACACTAGGTAGCTCAATATTATCAAGTATGAGATAAAGTCCGCCGTCACTAATGTTTCGGGTGCGAACATCCATTGTATCTTGCCCGGGTAGAGTTAACTCAATGTCTACGATTAGCCCGATACGTAAGTGTTTTCTATTTTCTGCTGACATAGTTTTAATTGTTTTTATAGAGATTAAATACTAATAATAGCTGTCAATTATGAAATTGCACAGATTTCATAATTTTAGTGATATCAAGTGACCATTTATCAAAAGTCGGTTTCAGTTCAGGTAAATTGAAGAGGTCGTTATAGGTAGAGGGGTTTGCACTGATTAGAATCGTATTGTCACCTTCGGCAAAGATAGCGATTTTTAATGGCAGATAGGGTATTAATTGAGGGTACTTAGCTGAAAGTTGCTGTATCTCTTTGCCTTTGCCAAAGAATACAACCCTGTATTTATCAGTCTCATAACCCTTAGCGCTTAAGCCCACGTCAACCCGTTGTACACGGCTGAGTTTGTATCCGTGGCGATTAATCGCTTCCTGTAGCAATGACATGGTTTCTGGAAAAGCCTCTGAAGAACGCACCATTATCATCTCCCCAGTTACAACAGCAAAGCTATTTGAGCTAAGCATGAGGCCAAAAAAAGCTAAAAACAGACTGAATCTTCTGATAGTCGGTATCACAGGCTGGCATCCTCCAGTATGCTTGTATAAACCTCATACATTTTATCACAGGAGTCTTTGAGCTCAGCATTATTGAATAGCTGACTTAAATGTTTAGGATTTATGCTCATGATTTGTACTTTGTTATCTTGTTCTGTGACAGTAACCCTGCAAGGCAAGAACATGCCTGCCCGGGGATCGATTTTTAAAGCATCATATAAAAAATTAAAGTTACAGAAATAGATAATAGTCTGTCTGGCTGAGTCTTTTGTTTCTACATCAAAACCACTCGTTAAAGCCTGATCTCGTATATGAACGAAGTTAGACCCGGATATTGCGCGTTTAACGTTTTCAACCGTCTCTTCGAAGGAGTAAGACGATTCTTGAATCAAACTAGCCGGCTCTTCATCATAGAGCGGTTTGTGAGTTATTGAGCTTAATTGAAAACTGCGTATATAGCTCACCAGGTCATTAATGTTTGTTTTTGAAAGACCAAGTTTGCTAGCTGAAGGCATAGGCGTCTGTTCACGCCCATGTAGAATAATATAGTGAAGCATAGCATCAGGTGCAGAATTTAAAAATCCCTGGTTATTTAACGCCGGTGGAGTAATGGGTATGCCACTTGAACGCGAAAAATGTAATCCAGAGCCTTTACCACCACGTGCATTTTTACCATGACAATTAGCACATTTATCTTGAAACAATACCTCTCCAGCTTGTTTATCACCTTTAACTGGTTTTGAATCCCAAATTGGTGCAGGTGTTTTTCGCCAGCTATCTAGATAAGTAACGATTTCGTTGATATCAGACTCGGGCATCCAGTAAAAGGAAGGCATAATTCGGTTAGGGCGGCCGAGACGAATGCTTTGTATGATGTAGTTTTTTGATGCAGAATTAAGAAAATCATTTAATGACAAAGGCACGCCCATACCGCCCTGCCCATCAGTGCCATGACAAATAGCACAGTTTTCAAGGTATAGGTTTTCACCCTTTGATTCGGCGAGGCCCGGCTGAGCAAGACTGATAGCGACAGTTGTTACTAAAAGGGCCAGCTGTAAATAAAGTTTAAAATTTGTTTTATAAGTGTTCATGGAATAGCAAGCATATCATGTATTAATAAGTGTTTTTTGAAGTATATCAAATCAAAGTATAGACCTGGGTCAAGAAGAGATAAACGGTAATAAAATCAGAGTTTAAATTGATCAAGCTATGCGTCTGTAATTTCATTCCAAATTTTTTTAAGGCGTTTAGCTGATACAGGGCACAGTGTTTTAATTTCCTGTGCGAAAAGAGAAATACGATACTCCTCTAATAACCACCTATATGTATTAAGTTGTTCTGAATATTGATTATTCTTTATTAAAGTGTCAGAACGTTTTTTGTATTCCTGCCATAAGGATGAAATTTCAATTCGAGCTTTTCTGTCTCTATCTGGATTGGATTGAATTTTATCCAGACGTTTATCTATTGCTTTCAGATATCGAGTGTAATTTTCGAGATTTTCATCAGCTGTATCTAAAATAAAATTACTATGTAATAAA
>Ga0316205_10001820_pt1 | contig 24541 bp, 24 predicted proteins | sample 3monthpyrite_MG_FD_204941 | JGI IMG/M metagenome (GOLD analysis project Ga0316205, IMG submission 204941) | Microbial mat bacterial communities from mineral coupon in-situ incubated in ocean water Damariscotta River, Maine, United States -... | ecosystem: Environmental > Aquatic > Marine >... | reverse complement strand
AAAAATGATGCTTGCAATGGTTGAAGACATTCGCGTTATCTTAATTAAACTTGCCGATAGATTACATAACATGCGTACCTTGGGTGTAATGCGTCCCGATAAACGTAGACGTATTGCGCTTGAAACTTTAGAAATATATGCCCCCATTGCGAATCGTTTAGGTATGAATAGAATGCGTCTTGAGCTTGAAGACTTAGGTTTTCAAGCAAGATATCCCTTGCGTGCTCGCATATTAAAAGAAAATGTTCGCAAAGCGCGAGGCAATCGAAAAGAACTCATCAGTAAATTAGAACAATCGATTGTAACGCGATTAGAAGAAATGAAATTACCCGGACAAGTTGTAGGACGACAAAAGCATTTATATAGTCTGTACAAAAAAATGCGTAATAAGAAATTATCTTTTAGTGAGGTAATGGATGTTTACGCTGTTCGAATTCTAGTAACTGATGTAGATATGTGTTATCGCATGCTTGGAGCCGTCCACAATTTATTTACGCCTGTTCCCGGAAAATTTAAAGATTATATAGCGATACCGAAAGCGAATGGTTATCAATCATTACATACAATTTTGTATACGCAATATGGTGTTGCTACTGAAGTGCAAATTCGTACTGAAGATATGAATCGTGTTGCTGAGGCTGGTATTGCGGCACATTGGTTATATAAAAGTGATATGGATACAACTGGGAATAATGCCCAAGTTAGAGCGCGTGAATGGTTACGTGGTGTTTTAGAGATACAGCAACATGCCGGTAACTCAATGGAATTCTTAGAGAATGTAAAAATTGATTTATTCCCCGATGAGGTTTATGTCTTTACGCCCTCTGGAGATATTTTAGTATTACCAAGAGGTGCCACAGCGATTGATTTTGCCTATGCAGTTCATACCGATGTGGGGAGTCAATGTGTTGCAGTAAAAATTAATCGTCGTTTAATGCCGTTGCGTACTGAATTATATAATGGACAAACAATTGAAGTTATTACCGCCCCGGGCGCACAAGCAAACCCAGGTTGGTTAGAGTTTGTTAAAACTGCTAAGGCTCGTTCAAATATTCGCGCACTATTAAAGAATTTACAGTTTGATGAGTCTGTAGTATTAGGTCGACGATTATTGAATAGAAATTTGGAAGCCTTTAGTTCATCGTTGGAGGAAATTTCAGATAGCTCTATATCGAAAGTACTGGAAGAATTTAATTTTAAAACCTTTAATGATCTTTGTGCAGAAGTTGGAATTGGTAATCATATACCAATGATGGTTGCTCGCGCTTTGGTGGGCTCAAGTGAACCTATTCAAGATGCGGGTAAAGACGATAAAATAAAATCAGGTCGCCCTTTGTCTATTCGAGGTACCGAAGGTGCGGTTGTATCCTTTGCAAAATGTTGCTTACCTATCCCCGGCGATTCAATACTTGGGTTTATCAGCGCGGGTAAAGGTATTGTTGTCCATTCTCAATCGTGTAAAAACTTAAGTGATTATAAAAGTAAGCCAGAAAAATGGATTGATGTTGAGTGGGAGCCAAATCTTAAGCGCGATTTTTCAACCTATATCCGTCTATTAGTTAAAAATCAACGAGGTGTACTCGCGACAATAGCCGCAACCATTTCTGATTTAGAATCAAATATTTTAAATGTTGAAATAGAAGAGCGTGACGGCATCCACTCATCGATGACATTAACGGTAGAAGTAAAAGACAGAATACATCTTGCTCGAGTCATGCGCCGCTTAAGAAATATTGAAATGGTTGATAGAATACATCGTGTAAGACAATAAAAAACGATTAAATATAAAATTATTATTCAGGAGAATAAAATGACACGTGAAGTCATTCATACAGATAAAGCACCACAAGCAATTGGTACTTACTCTCAAGCAATTAAAATAAATGACACCGTTTATCTTTCCGGGCAAATCCCTTTAATTCCAGAAACAATGGAGCTGATTGAAGGCGATATAAAAATTCAAATAAAACGCGTATTTGATAATTTAAAAGCTGTGGCACAAGCCGCTGGTGGTGAATTAAAAGATTTCGCAAAGCTTAATATATTTTTAACTGATTTAAGTCATTTTCCTATCGTGAATGAAACAATGGCTGAATATTTTGTAGAACCTTATCCTGCACGTGCGGCTATTGGTGTTGCATCATTACCTAAGGCTGCACAGGTCGAAATGGATGCCATTATGGTTATAGACTAATTGGAATTAAAACAATCACTTCTACATTAACACCCATAACAAAAATAAAAGGTGTTGGTCCTAAAGTAGCTGAAAAATTAGTTAAATTAGGTATTACCTCAGCACAAGATTTACTTTTTCATTTACCGCTACGCTATGAAGATCGCACTCGTATTGTTCCTATGGGAAGCCTACGAGCAGGCGACCATGCGGTTATTCAAGGAAAAATTGAATTAACAGAAGTTAAATTTGGTCGACGTCGAATGATGCTTTGTCATGTTCGTGACGGAAGTGGATCCGTTGTTCTACGATTCTTTCATTTTAATAATAGTCAAAAGGAAAGTTTACAACGCGGCAAAACGGTTCGCTGCTTTGGCGAAGCTCGTCGTAGCGGTAGTCATATGGAGATGGCCCATCCAGAATATAATGTGTTAACTGATGCACAAGCAGATGAACATATTTCTGAGTCCGTAGAAGAAACACTTACTCCTGTTTATCCGGTTACTGAAGGTTTACATCAAATAAGTTTACGTAATATGGTAAGCCATGCTTTTGAGTTATTAGAAAAAGAGTTGCTGTCACTAAATGATTATCTTCCAGAAAACATATTAAATAAATTTAAATTCTCCTCATTAAAAGATTCCATTAAATTTATTCACTATCCACCTCCAGATGTTTCCTTAGATGACTTAGAAGATAGTAAACATCCCATGAAACAACGTTTAATTTTTGAAGAGTTATTAACGCATATATTAAGTTTGCGGCAGTTGCGCGAAAGAGTGAAAGAGGATACAGCTTGTGTTGTTAAAGTATCGAAAAAATTCAATAAGAAGTTTATTGAAAATCTTCCATTTTCTTTAACCCATGCGCAAGATAACGTTGTTAATGATATTCAAAATGATTTGTTAAAATCATTTCCCATGCAACGTCTAGTTCAAGGTGATGTGGGTTCAGGTAAAACCGTTGTCGCTGCTCTGGCTGCACTTCAAGTTATTGAATCCGGTTATCAAGTTGCCATTATGGCACCAACAGAAATATTAGCTGAACAACACTATAAAAATTTTACAGAGTGGTTTGAGCCTTTAGGCATTAATGTCGCTTGGTTGAGTGGCAAGCTTAAAGCAGCACCACGAAGAGAAGCGTTAGATATGCTAGTAACGGCAGAAGCAAGTCTTGCGATAGGAACGCATGCATTATTTCAGAAGGATGTTTTTTTTAAAAAATTAGCTCTTGTCGTTATTGATGAGCAGCATCGGTTTGGTGTTCATCAGCGGTTAGCGTTACGTGACAAGGGTATTAAGGATAAAGAGAATAACAACGCGAACACTAAAGCACCACATCAACTTATTATGACCGCTACACCCATCCCAAGAACTTTAAGTATGACAGCTTACGCTGATTTGGATTGTTCTATAATTGATGAACTGCCACCAGGGCGAACACCTGTGGAAACGGTCGTGTTACCCGATAGTCGTCGAGTGGAAATTATTGAGCGTATTATTAAAGCTTGTCAGCAAGGTCGACAAGTCTATTGGGTATGTACCTTAATTGAAGAGTCTGAAGTATTACAATGTCAGGCGGCAGAAGATACGTATAAAGAATTGACAGATGCCTTTCCTGATTTACATATAGGTTTGGTACATGGAAGAATGAAAGCAGAACAAAAAGAACAAGTAATGTCTGCGTTCAAAGCAGGCGATCTACAATTACTGATTGCAACAACGGTTATTGAAGTGGGAGTCGATGTTCCCAACGCTAGTCTAATGGTAATTGAAAATGCAGAACGTTTAGGTTTATCACAGTTACATCAATTACGTGGTCGAGTGGGTCGAGGTGAGAAAGCCAGTGCTTGTGTGTTGATGTATCACGGGCAGTTATCTCAAAATGCGCGCATACGCTTAGAAACAATGCGTAAAACAAACGATGGTTTTATCATTGCACAAAAAGATTTAGAAATACGGGGGCCGGGTGAAGTTTTGGGTACGCGGCAAACCGGTTTGCAAATGCTAAAAATTGCAGACTTACAACGTGATGCTGATTTAATTCCAAAAGCCAGTGTAGCCGCTGAAGAAATTGTTAACCAGTATCCCGAGTTAGTTGAACCACTCATTCATCGATGGCTGGGTGATGCCAGCCGCTATGCTGATGTTTAGTTTGGTTACAGAGTTAAAAAATATCAATTATGTCTTGGCCACTGGCTAGCATCGATGGTTTCGCTGTAAGCATGCCAGGTAGCATGGCCTATAACCGGTAAAAATATTAGTAGGCCAATAAAGGCTGTAGCAACACTTAATACTACACTTAAAAATATACACACAGCCCACACCAACATTGCTTTCTTATTGCGCAGTACAGCATTCACACTCGTCACAACCGCTGTCACCATATCTACTTTCTTATCCATAATCATCGGTAGTGAGAAAGCGCTAGCGGTAAAGATAATAAAAGAAAAAATCGCTCCAACGCTGGTGCCGATACTTAGAAATGTTATAAAACTTTCTAAACTTGCGTTTGATTCATCAGGATAAAATACATGCAGTACGGATGCTGAACGCGCCCAAAGCAAAAATACGATCATTAACATGATTGCAAACACGCCGACATTACTAAAGTGACGCCGACCTTCACGTAAGCAATGTCCTAATATAGGCTGCTTACCTTCTTTTAGTTGGCAGCTAATCGAATATAAACCAATGGCAATAACCGGGCCTAAAAGTAGAAAGCTTAATACTAAGGAGAGTATCGAATAAAAGTTACCAAATTCAAAGGCAAAGAAAGTTACGATGTAACTTAACAACATCATAACAAAGCCATAGGTGATACTTTGGCGAGGAGCACGTTTGAAATCTTGCCAGCCGAGTTTAAGCCAACCAATCGCAGCCATTGTTTCAAGCTGGTGGCATGGAGCAACAAAGGGTAATTGATTTGGCTGTGTAGTTGGATGTTGTGTGGGTGTTGTCATTATGAAGTTCCCCTTGTTTAGCTAAGCGTGTGCCAATATTTTATTCTGTTCCTTGTATTGGAATGAGATTGAATTCCTTAGTGTTTTTGTCGTGAATTATTTGTAATGACACATTTTTTATATGGTTACAGAATTAGATGATAAGGTAAAGGATTAAACGCCTAGATATAATCAATCGCTTAAAGATAAGAAAATGCTAATAGTTTTTAGAGGGTAATTGATTTGCAATTCAATCTGGTTCTTAGTGATCATAACGCTAATTAGAAGATACGGATTTAATTCCAAAAGTTAGTGCGACAGCAGAAGAAATTGTAAAGCGGTATCCTGTGTTAGTTGAGTCACTTATTCATTCATTGATGGATGGAGGATGATAGTCTTTATACAGATGTGTGATTAATTACGTAAATCTGAACTAAATACATTTATTAGATGTATTCGATCTTAATTTAGTTGTGTAGAATGTATTTACATGAATTGATTCATATAGGAGGTGATAAGGATGTCAAAGAAAATTGTATTATTACTCATATCTATTTTATTTATTGTTGGAGGAACTACGGGCTATTCACTATTTACAGTGGTGCCTGACTTTTTACTTCCACCATCTCAGAACGAATATACTTTAGTTGTAACTGGTCCTAACGAGCTATTTATTACTCGAACATTATTTTCTGTGCTCTTTGCTATCAGCTTTGCTGCCGTTCCTATTTCTGCTTTGATATCAAATAAGTTTTCAAGTCATGCGAACTATTCTGTAATGATAGTTTTATCTGGAATCATAATGACATTAAGTATGTTAGTCTCGGTCTTATACTATAAAAATTATTTTACAAATGTTTTATCTATGCCTCAAATAGTTGAGAGTGCTGCGTTAGAGTTAACTAGAATGCCCTATTACCAGATGCCATTATCTAGCATTGCTGTAACATTATCATTTGGCATTTTTGTATATGGTTTTCGAAAAATAGTTGATAATAGAGCAATGAAATAGTCAGAATTAATTTACAGAAATTGTTTGCCTGAAACGTTCAGCTTTTATTTTAAATGTGCGCATCACATTCTTCTGATCTTTTGCTGGAACTTGGTAGATAGGTTCTTTTTTGTTGTTAGGGTCATAAATTATCATTGCCATTGGTGTTCCTATTCCGCCAGGATTATGAAACTTAATTTTTGCATTTCCAAATAGCTTTACCTTAGGAGTAGGATCTTTTCCATATTTCATCAACTCTGGAATAGGTAGCTTTTTATTTTTCCACCCCAAAGCGCTAACAAGGTTTGTGCCACCAGAGTAGACCATGACAGGAACTATTTTAGCATTTGGCCTAATACGTCTTTTGATTGTGATTGCGCCGAAAAGCTCTTTTATGTATTGCCAACCAGACGGGGCGTTATCACCTACATTTATCCCATTAATGTATCTATCCTGTGGGAAGCAGGCTTGGTGAACTTGTCTGTAAACTTTTCCGGCATCAATACCAACATTTATCCCATTAACTGTGACTTTACCAACACCAATGAGATGGTAAACTTTTTCTGTGATTAAGTAGATTGGAGCAGGCTTGCAGGAAGCCATTTTTACACTTGCCATAATTCTCTTCCTTAAGATATTTCGTGGTTATTTTATAATCATTTGATGGACAAAATCGTTATTTGTTATTAATTCATGATATAGAATATATGTCAAATAATTTAGTTTAGTTATTTTGAAAAGGATTAATACTCAAGATAATCTAATTTAAACGAGCTTCATTAATAATGAAGCGGGCATATAATATTATTTATAATTGATCTTTTCCGCTATTTTTTTGATAGATATTAACACTAGGTATCAGTTGAGGTTCACTCTTAGCTTAATCTGCGGGATAATAAAGATTATGAATAAAGCTTTTATAAAAGAACGAGTCTATCAATATTACCTGCTTACCCGATTGAATAAACCCATTGGTATTTTTTTACTGCTATGGCCTACACTCTGGGCGCTTTGGATCGCTGGTGAAGGTAAGCCAGATTTACTTGTATTTTTTGTCTTTGTTATCGGTGTGGTGTTAATGCGCTCTGCTGGCTGTGTGATAAATGATTATGCTGATCGAAAAATTGACCCACTTGTTGCAAGAACCAAGCTGCGGCCTATTGCCAGTGGTTTGGTTACTCCTCGTGAAGCGTTAACGCTGTTTGTTGTATTATGCTTAACAGCGTTTGCCTTGGTTTTATTGATGAACAAGCTTACGATTTATTTATCCGTCGGTGGTGTGTTACTGGCAGCGATTTATCCCTTTATGAAACGTTACACGCATTTACCTCAAGTGGTATTAGGAATGGCGTTTGGTTGGGCGATTCCGATGGCTTTTGCTGCACAAACCAATTCAATTCCTAAAGTCGCTTGGCTACTGTTTGTTGTGAATGTTGTTTGGTCGGTAGCTTATGACACCATGTACGCAATGGCCGACAAAGCAGACGATTTAAAAGCCGGCGTAAAATCTACCGCTATCTTATTTGATGATATGGATAAGGTGATGGTGGCCATCTTGCAAGTGATTGTTTTAATAGGTTTGTATTTGATAGGCCGGCAATTGCAATTGGGTCTGGTGTTTAATTTAAGCGTTCTTGTTGCTGCGGGCTTTGCCTTATACCAGCAAAGTCTCATTCGAGATCGGTTGCCGATTAAATGTTTACAGGCTTTTTTAAATAATAATTGGTTTGGTTTTGTTATTTTTGTTGGAATGGCACTCCATTATTGGCTTGAGCGAGGAAACTTTTAGCTATAGCATATTTGTGTCAAGGCGATAAATTTAAAAAGTTTTAAAATTATGGAAAATTACCACAAATTTTGTTAATTTTTCGATGGTAAAAAGCTTACTTTCAGCTACTCTTATCTGCATCAGGGTGAGTCATTTTTTAAATGTATATTTCATAGTAGCCGTGAACTAGTTCACAGTTTCGGATGCTCTATTCCAAGTAAAGTTAGTTTTTTGGTGTGAGAATGTCGAACTAATGTCTATGGATTGGAATTAGCAATTTTAGGGAATATGTTGTGAAAATCAGCAACACAAAAAACAAATTACTATCATTTATCGCATTAGCGAGTTTACTAGGTACTGCTGCGCCGCTATATTCTGCGTTGGCTGAAGAATCTATTAGTAACTGGCATGACGACCCTCTTCAATTAAATGTTAAGTTCGAACGAAAAACATCTGCGTTTAATCAATCTGGTTTTGGCGCTAATCTCGGCGCTAGCTGGGGCGCGAACTGGATGAGTGAGCTTGATAATATTTCTACCGCGCCTCAAAATTCCAAATACTCTTTAGATAACAAATTGCTAAGGCAATACGACGCAACGTTCTTTTACCCATTTCAGAGCGGTAAATTTAATTTCGATTTAGGTGTCAATATTAAATTTATAAACGGTTTAACTGAAAACTCAGATAAGTTCGGAACCGTAACCACGCAAGCTTACAACGCAACTTTACCCATGATGTATGCAACGGCACTTTATGAGCTACCTTGGAAAGGTCTTTCGGCTGGTATTGAAGGCAAGCATATGGTTTTTGATAGTAGTACAGCCTATGACTATAAAGCGGTATTGAGCTATCAGTCTCGTAGCGGTTTTGGTTTAAATGGCGGCTGGCAGTATCAACAACTTCATCTTGATGCTTTCCAAAACATTACAACCAATAGTGAAACAGAAGGTCCATTCGTAGACTTTTTCTATAATTTTTAAAATGTACTCAGCTTAAATAGTTTGTTGTTATTTTTGAGCTTGTAACCATTTAACAACGGCAGCAACAAACGCTTTATTCTCATCATCAAATCTATGATTGGCGCCTTCAATTTCAACTTGTGTGTAGAGTGCTGATTTTAAATCTTCCCGCTCTCTAGCCGCGTTAATATCTTTATTATTATCACCACCCCATATATCTAATGTCGCTATCTTTACGTTGGCAAGACTTTCAGAACAAGATAAAGGTGAATCACCATTGTTCCTGCAGCCCGCAAGAATAAGCCCATTAATTTCTGCTTTTTGATTTTTAGAAATGTATGCCGCCGCCATTCGGCTGCCCATGCTGTGCCCCATTAAATAAATTTTCGAGGCCCCCTTTGTTTTTAAAAATTGAACGGCTTCATTAAATTGACGGTAAGCCGCCGGAAAATCATCAGCATAACTTTCCCAATATTTATCGTCATTGGGCATTTGAAGTGAGAGAGTGTGATACCCCAGTTGTGAATGTACGCCAAGTCGGAGGGGTTCAACCACTTTCCATGTTGGATTTTTTCCTCGGCCATGTGCCAATATCAGCCCCATCTTGTTTGAGCCGCCATCTAAATAAACCGAGTCTTTTGGCGGGGAAGCGTAAACATTAAATACAGGTGCCAACAGTAAAAAACCGAGTGCGATGACTTTAAAATGTTTCATTTTGATTGTTACCATTGTTATGCCATGGGTGCTGGAAAGATACAATATAAATACAAAAAACCGGTTAACTATTATAGCAAACCGGTTATATGCTCAATGACTTTTTAGTGCTAGGTGTTTTAAACCACTAGGTTTGCAACAAAGATTGCAGTAATCATAACACCCAGTAAAACAAGTACAGTTTTGCCTACATTGATCAAAATACTTTTGTCGCCTTCTTGGTATATGTCCATCTTTAATCCCCTATTAAGTATGTGGTAATACTGTAGTTGGGAGTGGGTAAATCGGTATTGATCTGGATCAAATTTGTGTCTTTTTCTCAAGATAAGCGAAGAATAAGAAATGTCTAATATAGCCCTTTTGTTGATCAAAAATTATCCAATAATTAACGAAGACTCTTGAATACTGAAAGCGATTATTGGTTACAGAGCAATTACATTAACCCAAACGGGTTAACCAATACTTTAATGTCTATCTATTTTTTTTTTTACTGATAAAGTGTGAATAATAATCTGGCCGATGTGGTTGGTAATATTATTTTGGAGCAATTAATGAGAAAAGTATCCATACTAAGTTTATTATCATTATTTTTATTTATTAGCACTGCTAATGCAACTTTAACTAAAAATGGTGATGTTATATCAGATAGTAATACAAACCTGAATTGGCTAGCTCTTACTTCAACAGTCGGTTATACCTACAACCAAATGCTCGGCAACTTTCAAGATGTAAATAGCACGTTTTATGGATATGAGTACGCATCTCTATCTCAAATCACTACACTATTCAATTCAGAAGGCTATAGTGGTGATTTTTACAATTTTGTTTATGATCAAACTTCAAGAGATTCCGCTACTAAGGTCTATGATCTTTTTGGCAAAACAGGTTCAAACGCTTATAGTCGTGGTGATGGAATGTTTCTTAATGAAGATGGCGGAAGCATTGATTGGCTATATTACATACCTGATTCTGGTAACGCGGCATTAGTTAGAGTGTTAAATAATCGAATAAATGCCGATACCGTATATTGGGATGGTAGCAATGGTAATCAAATGGGGAGCTGGATTGTAAAAAGCTCTGTTCAAGGTGTTCCTGAATCTGCTTCTATTTACCTATTAACTTTAGGTCTTTTAGGTTTATTCGGAGCACTAAGACGTAAAGTTTAATTTCAAAGAATTTTACTTTTAATAATCCCGCCACCGAGCGGGATTTCTTTTGTCTACAAAAAATAATTGACTGATGGTTTTGCTGAGCTCCTGCTGTTTTCTCGTCACATTTTATTGTGCGCTTATCACGTAATGAATTCTCAAGAGCGTGCAACCGCCCAAACTTGAATATGTTTGGCACCATGCATTCGTAACACTCGTGCAAGTTCGTTCAGCGTTTGTCCGGTGGTCATGACATCGTCGACAATAGCGATGTCTTGATAATTAAAATTATCTAAGACACGAAAAGCATTACGAATATTTTTTTGTCTAGCCTGCTTGTTTTGTTGCATTTGTGGCGGTGTCGATACTATGCGCTTACAACATTGGCTATCGAGTTTAAGGGAATATTTTTTCGCGATCGGGCGGGCAATTTCTAAAGCTTGGTTAAAGCCACGTTGGCGAAGTCGCGCAGGGTGTAGTGGTACAGGAATAATACATTCAGGTAACTTTTCTGTAGCACTGTCGATTCTATCGATAAGTAGATCGGCTAAAATTTTAGCGTAATGTAATTTTTGGTGAAACTTTAATTGAGTAACAAACTGGTTGATGGGTAATGCATAGTGATAAGGACTAATGCAAGCATCAAAGGCTGGAGGTGTTTGTAAACATTGCCCACAGCGCAAGGTGTTATTGAGCGTATCGATTTTGTCGAGCGGTAGCCCGCATTGAATACACTGTGTTTCAATATTTGGCAGCATCGTTTTACATGAGCTGCAGATTAAGCTTTTGCTAGCTTCAGCACATAATGGGCAGGTATGCTTAATTAACGGCGTCTCTTTAAGCCATTGTGAGAAAGGTATATCTAGTGAAGTCATCATTTCATCCTTGAAAGTGAGTATGGTTTTGAAACTGAGTATAGACACAAGATTGTAGCGCATTTTTCTGCTCAAATTTGAGAGAGGTTGGGCAACGAGCTAATGGTTGTTTTGGGCGAAGTTGTTAACCAAATAAATTAAATGGTTGACAAGCACTTGGAACGCTCTAAGATCCATTCGAGCAATTTACCGGTCTCTAAGAATGCCAACGACAATAAATAATCCTGAACAAAATCAAGTTATTACAGCTAAACAAGCTGCCTCAACCGCACGCTGGTTTAGTATTGGCAACCTTATTTCAATGATTATTCCGTTTCCCTTAGGTATTTTTTGGTTTGGTGCATCAATGGTGGTGTATGCAATGAACCGCCACCATCCAAACCCGCGAGTGGGTTATTACACACAACAAGGGGCTTATCAATTTTATAGCGTCTTAGGTTTGGTGGTAGTGGTAGCGACTTTTTTTGGAACCGAGCTTTTTTATTGGATGCTAACTTGGGCGTTGTCTGCGGCAATATTAATTCCTCTAAGTGTTTATAACCTAATGAAAATTAAAAATGAAAAATGGCAAGATGTTGCTATTGAAGGTGAGGACGAACAATGAATGCGAGTAAAGAAAGTTTAACGAAAACCAATGAGTCTATTCGCCATGATTGGACAGTAGAAGAAGTTAAAGCCCTATTCAAAAAACCGTTTAGTGATTTAGTCTTTGAAGCACAAACAATGCATCGCGCATTTTTCGAACCGAATCAAGTTCAGGTAAGTACTTTATTAAGTATTAAAACAGGACGTTGCCCGGAAGACTGTGGCTATTGCCCACAGAGTGTTCGTTTCGATACTGAAGTAGAAACAGAAACCTTACTACCACTCGATGAAGTTATCGAAAAGGCCAAGCAAGCGAAAGATAATGGTTCGAGTCGATTTTGCATGGGCGCCGCATGGCGTAGCCCAAAAGATAAAGATTTAGAACCTGTTATAGAAATGGTTAAAGAAGTTAAGGCGCTTGGTTTAGAAACCTGTGTAACACTCGGCATGTTAAACGCAGAACAAAGTGTGCGCTTAAAAGAAGCCGGCCTCGACTATTACAACCACAATTTAGATACCTCACCAGAATATTATGGCGATGTCATAACTACGCGAACTTACCAAGATCGTTTAGATACCATTATGCACGTGAGAGATGCCGGTATGAATGTATGCTGCGGTGGTATTTTAGGTATGGGTGAAGCAGAAAAAGATCGCTATGGTTTAATGCAGCAGTTGGCTAATCAAGAGCAGCACCCCGAAAGTGTACCGATTAATTTATTAGTAAAAGTAGAAGGCACACCGTTAGCCGATTCAGAAGAACTTGATCCAATCGAATTTGTTCGAGCAATCGCCGTCGCCAGAATCATAATGCCAAAATCTCATGTGCGTTTATCCGCAGGGAGAGAAAGCATGAGTGATGAAATGCAAGCACTCTGTTTTTTAGCTGGTGCCAATTCCATTTTTTACGGTGAAAAATTATTAACTACACCTAACCCAAGTGAAAACACCGATAAACAATTGTTTGAACGCTTAGGTATTTCAGCCGTTTAATTATTTAATGTCGTTCAATAAAAAATTAAACCAGCGTTTACAAAACTTACAACAGCAACAGTTGTATCGCTCACGTCGTGTTGTTGAATCAGCTCAAGATGTCACGCTGGATATAAACGGCCAATCATTAATAAACTTTTGTAGTAACGATTATTTAGGTTTAGCAAATCACTCAGAGGTTAAACAAGCCTTTAAAAATGCGGTGGATGAATACGGCGTTGGTAGCGGTGCATCACAACTTGTTACGGGCCATCAAAAAGCGCATCATGCTTTAGAAGAAGAACTCGCTGAATTTATTGGCCGCGAACGCGTTTTATTATTCTCAACCGGTTACATGGCTAACTTAGGCGTAGTGAGTGCATTAAGTGAGCGTAAAGACGAAATTTTTGAAGATAAACTTAATCATGCTTCTTTAATCGATGCGGCACTTTTATCTCGTGCCGCTTTAACGCGTTATCCTCATAAAAAAATTAATGAACTTGAAAATCAGTTAGTTAAATCAAATGCCGCAAACAAAATAATTATTAGTGATGGGGTGTTTAGTATGGATGGAGACAAAGCCGATTTACATTCACTCATTAATACCGCACATAAACACAACGCAATGTTAATGGTGGACGATGCGCATGGTATTGGCGTATTAGGAAACAAAGGCCAAGGTATTATTGGTGAGTTTGATAGTGCCGTGTCTGAACAGGATTTACCAATATTTGTTGGAACACTGGGTAAAGCCTTTGGAACGTTTGGAGCGTTTGTTGCTGGTAGCAATGAGTTAATCGAAACCTTAATTAATTTTTCACGTAGTTATATCTACACCACAGCCATGCCAGCAGCTGTAGCTGAAGCAACGCGTGCGAGTTTAAAACTCATTCAACAAGGTGATGAGCGTCGAGAATGTTTACAAAAGCGAATAAAACAATTTAGAAAAGGGTGTAGTGAGTTGGGGATTAATATTACCCACGAACCTGAATACGGTAGTGCTTCGCCAATACAACCCATTATTGTGGGGGAAGCAGAAAAAGCGCTGCAATTGAGTAACTCACTTCTACAGCAGGGTTTATTAATTAGCGCCATTCGCCCACCAACCGTACCGCAAAACACGTCGCGTTTACGGGTAACTTTTTCAGCGAATCACACGGCAGAACATGTCGAAAAATTATTGTTTGCGCTTAATAAAAGTTTAAACGTTTAGTTATGCTCACGGTAACTGAATCAGGAAAAGGAACCCCATTAGTGTTGCTTCATGGTTGGGGCCTGCATAGTGGCGTATGGGAAAGCATCTTACCTGAGTTAGAAAAAAACTTTCATTGTTACGCGGTTGACATGTTAGGCCACGGTGAATCACAAGCAAGTAGCAATAAACCTTTTAGCTTAGAAAATATGTGTAGCGAATTACACGATATTATTAATAGCATAAATTCGAATGATATTATTTTATTAGGTTGGTCGTTAGGAGGGCTTGTTGCGGTTGATTACTTAAAAAAGCATAATGAAAAAATAAAAAAATGTATTCTCGTTACCTCGAATGCGTGTTTTTGTAAAAAAGACAATTGGCAATATGCTTTAGACGATTCGGTATTAGAAAATTTTTCTCAACAATTAGAACAAGATTATAAAAAAACCGTGGATAAGTTTATGGCATTACAAATGTTCGGTGCAGACGATTATAAACAAGCCCTTAAAGTATTAAAACATTCAATTACAGACCGGCCAGAACCTTCAATGGAATCGTTACGTGAAGGATTGAAAATTTTAAAAGAAACCGACTTGCTTGCTAGCCTTAGCAATATCTCTCAACCTACTTTAATGATAACCGGCGAGAAAGACCGGCTTATGCCATACCAAGCGGCGGAAGAGATGCAGCCGTTATTTAAAAAAGCTCAATGTCATATGATTAAAGGTGCAGGGCATGCACCGTTTATTTCACACCCTATCGAATTTATAACCGCAATTAAGCATTTCACTAACGAGCCACTGCATGTCTGAACCCGATTTTTACGTTAACAAATCACTCTCGCGGCGTGCCTTTGAAAAAGCCGCACTTGCATACGATGAAGCCGCCATTTTACAACGTGAAGTCGCAACGCGTTTAGTTGAACGTTTAGAGTATATGCTACTAGAACCTACAGTCGTATTAGATGCCGGTGTGGGTACGGGTTACTGTACTTTGGATCTTGTACAACGTTACCCAACTGCGCAAATTGTTGCCTTGGATATTGCCAATGCAATGTTGCAGCAAACACGTTCAAAGTTAGAGCAAAATAATAATGTGAGTTTTTTAGCGAGTGATGTCGAAAATATTGCTTTAGCCGATAACAGTGTCGATTTAATTATTTCCAGCCTTACGGTGCAGTGGTGTAATGACTTCAATAAAGCCTTTGCCGAATTCAAACGCGTCCTTAAGCCTGGTGGTTGTATCTTATTTACTAGTTTCGGGCCGGATGCTTTAAAAGAATTACGGCATTGTTGGTATAAGGTGGATAGCGACCATCACGTAAACAGTTTTATCGACATGCATCATGTGGGCGATGCCTTATTGCAAGCCGGTTTTGAAAACCCGGTAATGGATAATGAAACCATTACCATAACGTATAAAGACGTTTATCAAATCATGCGCGACCTAAAAACAATCGGTGCACATAATGTGCTGAATGGCCGCCGGCATAGCTTAACTGGTAAGAAAAGATTGCAAGCCATGGTGGCTGAGTATGAAACCTTTCGTAGTGACGGCGTATTACCTATGAGTTACGAAATCGTTTATGGGCATGCATGGACGGCGCCACTTGAAACAGTGAGTGTAAACTTTAAAAGTTAATTTTATTTTTTTGTAGGTAGCGCTTCATATTTTATTAAACTAGAAGGGTCTACATACCATGGTGCTTTATCGGCATCATAGATGTTATGAATCGGCCTTACTTCAGGGTCATCATCTAAGGTACCGGCGGGAACAATCATCGCTTTCGCACTTTGTGTTAACCAAGGTAGGTTTGAGCCACATTTTTTGCAGAACGATGTTGCAAAATGTTTTGCATCGGCGACTTCATATCGCCCGACAAGGTCTTCGCCTTTCGTCCATTCAAATTGCTCAGGGTCAATAATAATATTTGATGCATGTGCCGAGCCGGTAAATTTTTGGCAACGGCTACAGTGACAATATTGGAAGACTTTTACCTCGCCAGTAAAACAATAAGCCACTTCGCCGCATAAACAAGTGCCGGTGATTTTGTTATCCATTACTTTTTCTCCCAATGAAAGATAAATATTCAGCTGTAATTCGTCATTATATTAAAACTAATGAATTGGGTGTTGGTTTTATATCCATGTTTTATTTATGTGTAATAAGTTTACTATATTACTACGTATTAATAATTACTGTGCACCGATAAATTCCATTGCTTTCAGATATTAAGTTGTTATATTGGTTTGAGTCATTTTTAAGCACCAGAATGATGCGCTGTTGATACTAATTACTAAAAAGATAGTGGGGAGTAAAGATGAATAATAATAAAGATTACTGGAAGGAAAATTTGCGGCTAGTGTCTATCTTGCTTGCAATATGGTTCGCTGTTTCGTTTCTATTCGGCATCATTTTAGCTGATACACTCGATGCAATACGAATAGGAGGCGTTGGTTTAGGTTTTTGGTTTGCCCAACAAGGATCAATTTATACCTTCTTAATTTTAATTTTTGTGTATGCGAAAAAGATGGATGATCTTGATCGTAAATACAACGTACACGAAGATTAAGGGAGAAGATTAGTATGGATTTACAAACACTGACATACACCTTTGTTGGTGCCACGTTTGCCTTATATATTGGTATTGCCTTTTGGGCACGTGCATCGACAACGGGTGAATTTTATGTAGCAGGTAAAGGTATTCATCCTGTAGCGAACGGTATGGCAACAGCGGCCGATTGGATGTCTGCGGCATCATTTATTTCCATGGCAGGCTTAATCGCATTCAATGGTTATGGAGCTTCTGTTTTCTTAATGGGTTGGACAGGTGGCTATGTTTTATTAGCGCTGTTACTTGCACCTTACTTGCGTAAGTTCGGTAAGTTCACTGTACCGGAATTTATTGGTGAACGTTACTACTCGCGTACGGCACGTGTTGTTGCGGTTATCTGTTTAATTTTGGCATCGATTACTTATGTAATTGGTCAGATGAAAGGCATCGGTGTCGCGTTCTCTCGCTTCTTAGAAACAGATTATGACACTGGGCTTTACATTGGTATGGCGATTGTTTTTATCTACTCTGTTATGGGTGGCATGAAAGGCATTACCTATACGCAAATTGCTCAGTACTGCGTATTAATTTTTGCCTATACCGTACCAGCTATTTTTATCTCATTAAACATTACAGGGAATCCCATTCCTCAATTAGGTATCTTAAGCACGATGGCGGAAGGTAATACCTACATGATGGATAAGCTTAACTTGGTCGTGTCCGAACTGGGGTTTAATGAATACACCACCCAGGTGCTGGGTAGCAAACTGAATATGTTTGCATATACCCTAACGTTAATGATCGGTACGGCGGGTCTTCCTCACGTTATTATTCGTTTCTTCACGGTACCTAAAGTGAAAGACGCGCGTGCAACAGCAGGTTGGGCGTTAGTCTTTATTGCCATTCTTTACACGACTGCACCCGCTGTGGGTTCAATGGCGCGTTTGAATTTAATGAATACCATTCAAATTGGGCCGGTTGGTGAAGTGACTGCCAATATTGAATATGAAAAACGTCCTCAGTGGTTTAAGAACTGGGAAGCCACAGGTTTGTTGAAGTTTGAAGACAAAAATGGCGATGGTCGTATTCAATATTACAACGAAAAAAATAAAGACTTTGCCGCAAAAGCAGAAGGCTATGGTTGGAAAGGTAATGAAATGGTCAAAGTAGATCGTGACATTATGGTACTTGCCAATCCTGAAATTGCTGAGCTACCTAACTGGGTTATTGCTCTTGTTGTTGCTGGCGGACTTGCTGCGGCACTTTCTACTGCAGCGGGTTTGTTACTTGCAATCGCATCGTCAATATCACATGACTTGTTAAAAGGTATCTTTAAGCCCGATATTACAGAGTCACAAGAGTTGATGGCTGGACGATTTGCGATGGCCGGTGCAATAGCCATGGCGGGTTACTTCGGTTTGCATCCACCTGATTTTGCAGCAGGTACAGTGGCAATTGCATTTGGTTTAGCGGCTTCATCAATTTTCCCTGCGTTAATGATGGGCATCTTTAACAAAAATGTGAATCGCACTGGTGCTGTTGCAGGCATGGTGACAGGTATTGGCATTACTATGCTTTATGTATTTCAACATAAAGGCATTATGTTTATACCGGGCACGGCTTTCTTAGGTGATATGCAACCAAACTGGTTCTTTGGTATTTCACCTAATGCTTTTGGTTGTGTTGGCGCACTTGCTAACTTTGCTGTTGCAATAGGTGTTTCTAAAATGACCGAAGCTCCACCTGAACATATTCAACATCTTGTTGAAGATATTCGGGTTCCTAAAGGAGCGGGTGCGGCTATAGACCATTAATAAGGTTTGATGCTCTTGAAAACCCTGTACGGTGAAAGCTGTGCGGGGTTTTTTAATGGCTGTTTGTACAGATTTTTACAGCCATTTATCTTTAGGTTAATGGCTGTTTGTACAGATTTTTACAGCCATTTATCCTAGTGATTTAGTGCCCGTTTTTCTATTTTTACGGGCACTTATTTAGTGTCTGTTTCTTTTATGTACAGACACTTATGTTGTTTTCTGATGTTTTTCCATCAGACTGGCACAAAGCCAATAACGAGTTTAAACATAATTTTTAAATGTAACTTTCAAATAAACTGAGTTATAAATAGACTATGGAAATAGAACTTCTAGAAATTCGACATTTTATTGAACAGTACTCCCCGTTCGATGTGTTGGATGATCTTGCGCTTGATAGCTTACCGACTAAATTAAGCATTCGTTATTTTCGACGAGGTGATCATTTTCCTAAAGAAAATACTAAAAAAGCTGAAGAGAATAACCTCTACATTCTACGTTCTGGTGCCATTGAGTTTCGCGACCAAGACAATAACTTAATTGATAAATTAGCCGAAGGTGATTGTTATTTTCAGCAATGTGTTGCTGATGAAGAAGCCGTTAATCGTATTGGTATTGCCGTTGAAGATACATTGGTCTATTTGTTGCCGTGCAGCGAACTTACAGTGTTGCGAAATAATTCCAGTGTTTTCGATCGTCATTTTAATCGTTCAATTAACGAACGGCTTCGTTACGCGGTTGAATTTACGCATGAAGAAAACATGCGTGATTTAAGCGCAATGAAGCTCGAAGTAAAAGATTTAACCGACCGCACTCCTGTTATTGTTGATGATGCAACAAGCATTCAAGCGGCAGCAAAGATCATGACCAACGAACAAGTGTCAGCTATTTTAGTGACATCAGACAATAAACTCAGTGGGTTATTAACTGATCGAGATATACGTTCACGCTGTGTTGCGCAAGGTATTAGTACCGATGAACCAGTTAGTTTAATTATGAGTCGTAACTTAGAAACCGTTTCAGATTCATCTCTTTTATCTGAAGCACTACTCGCAATGACGCGTAAGCAAGTTCAGCATTTACCCGTGTTAAAAAACAATCAGCCTATTGGTATTTTAACCACTGCCGATGTGGTTCGGCATTTAAGTACTAGCCCAGCGTTAATCGCCACTGATATTTATAAAGCCAACTCGCTAAAAGCGTTAGAAAAAATAAGTACACGCTTGCCTGAATTGCAATTACAGTTAGCCTTATCAAGCGCAACCGCAAAACACATTGGGGAAGTTATTTCTTCTGTCACCGATGCGATAACCTGTCGATTATTAGAGTTAGCTGAAGCCGAATACGGTGAGGCCCCCGTGAGTTATGTATGGGCTGCGGGTGGTTCGCAAGCACGGAATGAACAAACATCACATTCCGATCAAGATAATGCGCTTATTCTTTCTGATGATTTTTTACCCGAGCATGCCACGTATTTTGAGTCACTCGCTAAATTTGTGACGGATGGTCTAGATGCATGTGGGTATATTTACTGCCCGGGTAATGCGATGGCATCAAACCCACAGTGGCGTCAGCCATTAAAAGAATGGCAACAATATTTTTCAAGCTGGATTAACAGCCCTGAACCAAAAGCATTAATGTTATCCAGTATCTTTTTTGATTTACGTCCAGTCTATGGTGATTTCTCGTTACTAAAAACATTGCAAGATGGCGTATTAAAACATACTAAAGATAATCAATTATTTACCTCACATATGGTGAGCAATGCTTTAAAGCACCAACCCCCGTTAGGATTTTTTAGAAATTTTGTTTTGGTACATGATGATACCCATAAAAACACCTTAAATCTAAAACACCAAGGTATTGTTCCTATCGTTGATATTGCACGTGTACTTGCTTTAAATTCAGGGGTAAGTGCGACGAGCACAGTGGAAAGGCTAAACGCAGCGCTGCTGAGTAAGGCGTTAAGTAAAGAGATGCACGACAATTTAATAGACGCACTAGAATTTATAGGTTCACTACGTATTCGACATCAAGCAGAACAAATACGCACAGCGGTGAGTGCGGATAATTATGTTTCTCCTAAAGAACTTTCTGGGTTAGAGAAAAATCATTTAAAAGATTCATTCGCTATTATAAAAACGATGCAACATTTTTTTGAAACGCGATATCCTTCGGCATGAGTTTTTTAATAAAATTATATTCTTTATTTGGTAGGAATTTTGTTCGACAACGTTTGCTAACAAAAACGAATGCTTCAGCAATGCGTCTATTTTTAAGTGAGCCTTTTCCGCAAAATAAAAAATCAATTTATGATGTAGATATTGTTTCTTTAGATTTAGAAACAACAGGATTAGATCCCACTAAAGATAATATTATAAGTATTGGTTTAGTGAAAATTGAAAGTTTAGAGATAAAGCTAGCAACTTGTTGGCATCAAATTATTAAAACAAAAGAATACATTTCAGAGCAGAGCGTTGTTATCCATCAAATAACCGATGATAAAGCTAAAACAGGTATGAGTATTGAACAAGCGATACCTTTGTTACTTGAACAGTTAGCTGGCAAGGTCATGCTTGTTCATAACGCAAATATAGAGCAAGGTTTTTTAAATAAAATATGTCAAGCTTTGTATGATTGTGATTTTGTTATTCCTATTATTGATACTCAGGTTTTAGCAAAACGAAGTTTAGACAGACGTAATGCGGTTTATCAAAGTAATGATTTGCGGTTATTTAATCTGCGTCGGAAATTTAAGATGCCTCATTATAAAGCACATAATGCATTAATGGATGCGATAGCTACGGCAGAATTATTTTTAGCGATAGTTAATGAAATTGTGCCGAATAGTTCTGAGAGTAAGTCGCGCGCACGTTTGGGAAATTTTTTAACTTAAAGTTGTAAAAGTATAACTACAATCTGCTAAGTTGATGATTGAGTTGAACATTGGTTTGATAGATACCGTCATTCCCGCCTCGACAATTGCTCCTGCATTGTTCTACCTTCGCACGTCCATGTGCTCGTACGCGGGAATGACAAATAACGTAAAGATTATTTGTCATCTTCATTAGAACTACGCTTATCAACAAGATCAAAAACTCGTTCAGCTATTTTAAAAGAAAAAATGTGTTTGCAAATAATTCCATTAAAGGCTTTATAAGCAGCAAAAAGAAGTGAGCCAATAAAAACGAGCAAAATAATACTGGTTGCGATGGCCATCATTTGTTGAGTTTCATTGGTAGAAATAATATTGAGTGATACGCCAAGCATGAGAGCCAAACTGATTAAAATAATCCATAACTGAATACTAAATGCGAGGTCGGCTGTTCGCAGCGCCATTTTGGCAACGTTGGCTCTTTTGGTTCGGAAAATAAAAAAAAGAATAAGTGGTGCAAGCGTACTAGCTAGAGGATTAATAAATATTCCTGCAAGCGAAAGTAATGGTGCAAGAGCCATATATTGGCGTTGTTTGTTGTCTTGAATATTGCTCATAAACCAAAGTCTACTTGTATTACAATGAATAGAGAATACAAATTTCACTAAGATTTAATCAACTTGTTAATATAAGGCATTCAAATGCAAAAAGGTTTTTTTATAACCGGTACGGATACCAATGTAGGTAAAACCCATTATAGCGTGAGCTTAGTCCATGCTTTGCGAGCACAAGGTAAAACTGTAGCTGTAATGAAGCCTGTTGCTAGCGGTGGTAACTACGATTTAGGCGAACTGCGTAATGATGACGCCAATTTACTTTTAGAGGCCTGTGGTTTAGATATTCCGTATGAGTTAGTTAACCCCTATATCTTTGAAGCACCCGTTGCGCCGCATATTGCGGCGGCAGAAAATGGTGTTCAAATATCAATTCCTTATATTTTGGATGCTTACAGGCAATTAAGGGAGCATGCGGATGTTGTTGTGGTTGAAGGTGTGGGTGGTTGGCATGTGCCGTTACATATCGGGGAAGAAAAATCGCTAAATACAAGCCTGGTCGATTTAGCTAAGGAGTTAAAACTACCCGTTACAATGGTTGTTGGCATGCGTTTGGGCTGCCTTAATCAGGCGCTGTTAACGGCAGCGGCAATTGAGCAATCAAAGCTCAAATTTCATGGCTGGGTAGCGAATACTTTAGAAGAAGAAATGCCGCGATATCGTGAAAATATATTGTCTCTAAAAACATTAATCTCCCCCCCATTATTGGCAGAAATTCCGTTCAATGCTTCAGTTCATGATGTGGCCAAGCTCTTAAGTTAAGCTTGAGCTCTAGCACAAAAATTACTTATGACTCCAAAGAGGATTTAATGACGTGGTTAAAATATTTCCATGTAAAACCCATGGAAATTGATAGTTTTTTAACCACCTAATTTTCTAAGTTATTGTTATTGCTAGAGCTCTACAGGTTAAATCCAACATTATAAAATAAGTATATATGCTTTCATTAATATTAGAAATACCTTATATATGATTGATTTATAAAGCTATTTCTAATTTTTCGGTTGCTCTTCATACCCTGCTTGGGTAGGATGCGCCTCGATGGTAAGAGTCATGAAAAACTGACTAAATTAATAAGAATTTATTTTTTAAACCAAGTACTTGAATCAGGTATTGGATTAAAAAAATAACACATGAACATGCTTCATCAGCGTGCTCGTAATGAGGGTGTTAAGGCTTCAATGTCTTAGCAAAATAGAAAGTTTCTAAAACTTAAAATATCTAAACCAAGAGGTAATGGTATGTCAGCAAGTCACATTACAAAGAAGCTAGCAGGACTGCTCGGGTTATTACTCGCGCCAAGTGCTGCATTAGCTGAATACAAGCTGAATTTGGAACCGGGTGTAACTGCTATTGGCAGTGACATATATGACTTACACCAATTAGTCATGTGGATCTGCACAGTCGCAGGTATCCTAGTGTTTGCAGTGATGATTTATTCAATTATGTATCACCGCAAATCTAAAGGCGCGGTTGCAGCACAGTTTCATGAAAGTGCCACAGTCGAAGTTATTTGGACGGTTATACCATTAATAGTACTTGTTGCGATTGCTGTACCCGCTACAACGACATTGCTTGATATTGAGGATTCGTCGAAATCTGATGTCACGATTCAAGTAACAGGCTGGCAATGGAAATGGCAATACAACTATCGCGATGAAAATTTAAGCTTTTTTAGTAATCTATCTCAGGATAGTAATGAAGCACGTCAACTCGGTGCTGACCCTTCTCTTAAAGAGAAAGCAAATCACTACTTACTTGATGTTGATAAGCCAATCGTTGTTCCTGTTAATAAGAAAGTACGCTTATTAATTACTGCAAACGATGTGCTTCATGCTTGGTGGGTTCCAGCACTTGCGGTTAAACGTGATGCAATCCCAGGTTACATAAACGAAAGTCATTTCACTGCAACTGAGATCGGTACTTACCGTGGTCAGTGTGCAGAGCTTTGTGGTAAGGACCACGGCTTTATGCCAATCGTAGTTAAAGTTGTTGCACAAGACGAATATAACGCTTGGATTAAAGGCGAGAAGGCAGCTATTGCTGCTGCCGCTGGTGATTCAAACAAAACCTTCACCAAAGCTGAGTTAATGGCAAAAGGTGAGACGGTTTATAAAGCAAGCTGTGCAGCTTGCCATGGTGCAGAAGGCCAGGGTGGTGGTCCATTCCCAGCGCTTAAAGGTTCACCTGTAGCAACAACAGGCTCTATTGAAGATCATCTGAAATTGATTATTGCCGGTAAAGGTATTATGCCTCCATTCGGACCACAATTATCAGATGCGGATGTCGCAGCAGTTACAACTTACGAGCGTAATGCTTGGGGTAATAACACCGGCGATGTAGTTCAACCAACAGCAGCTAAAGCT
>Ga0316205_10001819_pt1 | contig 24565 bp, 24 predicted proteins | sample 3monthpyrite_MG_FD_204941 | JGI IMG/M metagenome (GOLD analysis project Ga0316205, IMG submission 204941) | Microbial mat bacterial communities from mineral coupon in-situ incubated in ocean water Damariscotta River, Maine, United States -... | ecosystem: Environmental > Aquatic > Marine >... | reverse complement strand
CGTTTGGATCGTCCCATTGGTATTTTTCTGTTGCTCTGGCCAATGTTATGGGGATTATGGATCGCCAGTGAAGGTAAACCAGATCTACTCGTGCTGTTTGTTTTTGTCATGGGTGTGATTCTGATGCGCTCAGCAGGGTGCGTGATTAATGACTATGCCGATCGGAAAATAGACCCTCATGTGCAACGAACGGCACAACGGCCGATTGCTGCGGGCAAGGTAAAACCCAAAGAGGCCCTGCTAGTTTTTGTCGTACTCTGCCTCACTGCATTTGGTTTGGTGTTGCTGATGAATCGCCTAACAATTTACCTATCAGTGGGCGGCGTGGTACTTGCGGCGATCTACCCTTTCATGAAACGTTATACGCATTTGCCCCAGGTTGTGTTGGGTATGGCCTTTGCCTGGAGTATTCCCATGGCCTTTGCTGCACAAACGGGTGAAGTAGATCGGATTGCCTGGCTGGTCTATGTGATAACTGTGGTTTGGGCGGTCATCTACGACACCATGTACGCTATGGCCGACCGGGAGGAAGACCTGAAGATTGGAGTAAAGTCGACGGCCATTCTGTTTGGTGATTCAGATAAGGTAATTTTACTTATCCTGCAGGTGTTGATGTTCATCGCCCTGGGCCTACTCGGTCAAAAGACCGAAATGGGTGCCATTTATTATGGCTTCATCGGGCTGGCGGCAGGTTTTGCACTTTACCAGCAGTTTTTAATTCGCCACCGTGAGCCGGCTAAATGTTTTAAGGCCTTCTTGAATAACAACTGGTTAGGAGCCATGATATTTATAGGTATATTTGCAAACTATCTGGCCAGGTCTTACCAGGCCCCGGTATGAGAATTCTGGTCATTTTTTGTTAATTTTGTGAGTTTGAACCACTCTAGGTAAGGCATATCGGCTAAAATAATATTATTACTGGCGGAAAAATACCCGATATAAACACTATGAATCGAACAGCTATCAGTTTGGTCGCACTTTTTACGTCCCTGACTTTTCCGGTCTGGGCGGATGGTGTTAGTGGTGCGGATCTTTCTCAGACCCAGTTCAATTTCAAACATCAGACCTTCACGGTTGGCACTGGTAATCAACATGCTGGTGAGCATAATTGGGGCGACAGTCAAGCGGTGTTCCTCAACAAAGGCAACAACCTTTCAGGACAACTCGAGCAATACGATGCAACGATTACCTATCCCTTTGCGCCTCGTGAAAGCATTAACTTTGATCTAGGCATCAACATTCGCTTTATTGATGGCGATCTGATGCAGAATGAACTTGATCAATCGACACATAGTGTCAACGCAGCCTTACCCATGTTTTATGCCAATGCCATGTTTGGGCGTCCTTATGAGGGACTATCTGCCAGCCTTGGCGCCAGCCACTTTGAATACGAGCAGTACTATGCGTTGGATTACAAGGCGAAGCTGAGTTATCAATGGCAAAACGGCTTTGGAATGGAAGGCGGTTGGCAGCATCAGGAACTCAGCATTGATAGTAATGACTTCCAGACCGATATCGAGAAAAACGGCCTGTTCCTGGACTTCAAATATCGTTTTTAAGCTGACGCACCGCGCGCACGCGCGATACACCACACCTCGACATAGTCCACCCCATTTAGTTTCAACAAGACACTTAACTCCTCAACAGTGCTGCCCGTGGTCATGACATCATCAACGATGGCAATGGCCTTGTAGGGAATGGTTTGCCTGATAGCAAAGGCCTTTTTCAGGTTATGTCTTCTTTCTTTTGCTGAGAGGCTGGATTGCTCAATGGTATTTTTCTGGCGAATGATCGGATCAAGTAGCAACGGTAATGAGAGTGACTTAGCCAGGGGGCGGGCCAGCTCTAGCGCTTGATTGAAGCCTCTTTGCCGGAGTCGTGATGGGTGCAGAGGGACCGGTAAAATGGCTTCGACCCGAGTGGCTGCGGATAAGATGTTCGAGCTAAGGGTGTGTGCAAACAATTCGCCGATGGCCAGTTGGCGCTGGTATTTGAATTGGCCAATGAGCTGTTTTATTGGTTCGGCGTAGGCAAAGCTGGCAATGACACGATCAAAGCTCGGTGGCTGGGTTAGGCAAGGACCACAGCGTATAGCAGGGGCAGAAGAGGTTTCATGATGATGAAAGGCAGATGGTAGAGGGCTTCCGCACTGATTGCAGGCAGGGCTTATCTTGGGTAAATCCAGACGGCATGCCTGGCAAAAACCGGTCTCAGGCTCAGAATGCGTCACTTTGCCAGGAGCCATTTCGCTGGCATTCACATCATTGGCAATCACTCCACCGCAGAGATAGCAATGTTGCCTGGCCAGTCTGAGCAGACTATTATTTAACCACTTGTAAACCATCCTTGTCCCTTTCCGTTGACATGGTCCGTCATGTCGCTAACATCCTGTCAGCAAATAGATAGTAGCATAATGACTGACTCTCCTGAGAACCATACAGTACTCGCCAGCGAAGGGACGCCCCGCATTATCACTGCAGTTTCCGCACGCCGCAGCGCAGCCGTATTCAATTATGGCAACCTGCTTGCGATTTTGTTGCCCATGCCGATTGGTGTGCTCTGGTTCGCCGCCTCCATTGCGGTCTACATCATGTTCCGTCATCACCCGAATGAACGTGTAGGTCACTATACCCAGTGGGCGGCCTACCGTTTTTATGGTCTGGTCGGCTTGGTTGTCGTGATCGCAACATTTTATGGAACATCTCTCCAGGCCTGGTTAATCACCTGGGGAGTGTTAGCCGTGATTATGATTCCCTGGACGATTTACGACCTCGTACTTATATATATGAAAGAAGACTGGCAAGACACCGTATTCAACGACCCGGCTGACCTGCCTGAATAAGATTAGAAGGAAAGGCTATGAACACGACTACCGATACGCAAAAGCAAACAGCGCGACAACCTGAGCTTCGTTTTGACTGGCAAGATTCAGAGATAGAAGCCTTGTTTACACAACCATTTGCCGAGCTCATGTTTGCTGCACAAACGGTGCATCGTCAGCACTTCAATCCAAATGAAGTACAAGTTAGTACCCTGTTGAGTATTAAGACCGGCAAGTGTTCTGAGGATTGTTCCTACTGTCCGCAAAGTGTTCGCTATGACACTCAGGTGGAGTCAGAGGCATTGCTTCCGCTTGACGAAGTTATTTCTGCAGCAAAGGCCGCCAAAGCAAGTGGTGCTTCACGATTTTGCATGGGTGCTGCATGGCGTCGGCCAAAAGACAAAGACCTGGATAAAGTCATCGACATGGTTATTGCGGTGAAAAAGGAAGGCATGGAATCATGCCTGACCCTCGGAATGTTAACCGAAGAACAAACAACACGACTGAAAGACGCAGGGCTTGATTATTACAATCACAACCTGGATAGCTCGCCAGAATACTATAAAGAGATCATCACCACCCGTACTTATCAGGATCGACTCGATACATTAGAGCATGTGCGCAAGGCAGGCATCAATGTCTGTTGTGGTGGCATTTTGGGAATGGGTGAATCCCGAGCTGATCGAATTGGTTTATTTCGAGAACTCGCCAACCAGAATCCACATCCCGAATCAGTACCCATCAACATGTTGGTAAGAGTAGAGGGTACCCCCCTCGAAGCCGCTGACGACTTTGATCCATTTGAATTTATTCGTTCCATTGCCATTGCAAGGATCCTGATGCCGACATCACATGTCCGCCTATCAGCAGGGCGTGAGGAAATGAGTGATGAGATGCAAGCACTGTGCTTTCTTGCCGGTGCAAACTCTATTTTTTACGGAGAGAAGTTACTGACGACGCCAAATCCGGCGGCGAATCAAGATATGGAGTTGTTTAGGAAACTGGGGATTCAGACTGTTTGATGTGTTTTTCGTCCCACTGGGACGACCTACTTTCTTGTATCGACAAGAAAGTAGGCAAAGAAACTCTTCCCCTGTACTGGTGAAACAATGAGTCTTTTGATTTTTGCCTTGTCCGGTTTTGATTCGCATCCATGCTCAGCAAAACCGGGCGCGCCGTCCATGGCGCGCTTACTATTTAGAACAAAAATCAAAAGATTCATACACCAGTACATGGGGAAAATTTCTCGCAGAGAGAAAGTGAACATGTCCACCACCAACAGCTTCGAGCTAGCTCAGTGAAAACACCTCCATCCGCTGGCTACGAGAAAAAAATTGGCTGCAACGCAAGTAAGGCCTGAAAGGGCGAGCCAGGGAAGGCGAGCCTGAGCGTTGAGGCAGGAGGCCGAATCGCGCAGCCTTACTGAGTACTGCCAATTTATTCGAGTGGGAGGCAGCGACGGAGTGTCTTTTCTTTTGGATACTTTTCTTTGGACAGGCAAAGAAAAGTATCTCGTCCCAGTGGGACGAAACAGAAAAAAATTAATTAGATGAAAAAAACAGAAATAAAAACCTATTTACAACAACAAAAAGACGATCACCGTTATCGTCAACGTTTAATTGTGGATAGCCCTCAGGGTATTGAGCTAACTATTGAAGGTCAGAAGTACTTAAATTTCTGTAGTAACGACTATCTAGGTCTTGCGAGTCATCCTCGCGTCATCAATGCATTACAAGAGGGTGCCAGGAAATATGGTGCGGGTAGCGGTGCGTCCCATTTAATAAATGGTCACAGTCGTGCACACCATCAACTCGAAGAGGAGTTGGCTTCATTTGTAGGGCGTCCTCGTGCGTTGTTGTTTTCAACAGGTTATATGGCGAACGTAGGTGTAATTAGTGCGTTACTTGGTAGAGGGGATGCGGTGTTTGAAGATCGCTTAAATCATGCTTCATTGTTGGATGGCGGTTTGTTGTCACAAGCACGTCTACAGCGTTTTCAACATAACGATATCGATGATCTTGAAAATAAACTATCAAGTAGTAAGGCAGGGACAAAGCTGGTATGTACGGATGGTGTGTTCAGCATGGATGGTGATCTGGCGGAGATAAACAAACTTGCAGAAATTTCAAATCGTCATGATACCTGGCTCATGGTCGATGATGCACATGGCCTGGGTGTGACCGGCTCAACGGGTCGTGGTGTTTTGGAAAGTGCAGGCGCATCGCTAGAAGATGTACCGATTCTTATTGGCACGTTAGGTAAGGCATTTGGAACGTTTGGTGCCTTTGTCGCTGGCGATGACGATCTTATCGAGTTACTGATTCAACGTGCGCGTAGTTATATCTACACCACTGCGTTACCACCCGCTGTGGCCGAAGCAACCAGAGAAAGTGTCAAGCTCATGGATGAGGAGTCATGGCGACGCGATAAACTGAATGACAATATAAAGCATTTTAAAAAATTGGCTGCAGGCATTGGTTTGCCAGATACGCAATCCGATACAGCGATTCAGCCGATAGTTATCGGCAACGTTAAGCAGACCATGAAACTTAGTGCCAAATTAAAACAACAGGGAATACTTGTTTCCGCAATTCGGCCGCCTACTGTTCCAGAAGGCACGGCACGTTTACGCATCACTCTGTGTACAGATCACAGTGTTGAACAAATAGAGAACCTCATTGAAACTCTAAGCCATAACATGAGTGAAGTATCATAATGAGTAGTGAGCCTTTATACATAGAATCTCATGGCGAGGGCCCACAGCTGGTACTTCTACATGGCTGGGGCATGCACAGTGGTGTTTTTAAACCTATTGTTGACGAGCTAAGAAGTGATTTTAATGTACTAGTGCTTGATTTACCGGGACACGGGGATAGTCAAGCATATGATGGTTTTAATAATATCGATATGTGTACTGATTACTTACTTACAAACCTTAAGTCCAGGCTGAAAGGTAAGGCGATATTTTTCGGTTGGTCGACCGGTAGTTTGATCACACAAAATATCGCGATTAAAAATCCAGAGTTAGTCGAAAAAATCGTCCTGATTACAGGCACGCCAAGTTTCGAAACAAAACCAGATTGGTTGCATGGTGTTAAGTTTGATGTGCTTGAGAAATTCAAAAATGAATTGACCAGTAATTTTGAAAAAACATTAAGCCGATTTCTTGCTTTACAGTTTATGCATAGTGAAGGGCAGAAAGAAAATTTGAGGCTAGCACGTGAACTGGTGTTTGCAAAACAAGCACCGAATATGGATATGTTACAGGCAGGCCTGGAGTTATTGAAGTCTACAGACTTGCGCAAGCAACTTGAAAAGATAAAGTGCGATACGCTTATTCTCAATGGCGAACGTGATACGTTGGTACCAACTATGGCGGCGAGATACCTGGCAGAAAAGATTGAACATGCTAAGTCGGTCATATTTAGGTCCTCTGGCCATGCGCCTTTTCTTTCCAGCACAAAACAGTTTAACGATAATTTAAAGCAGTTTTTATTATGAGTTCTGACGTTATAAAAATAGATAAGAAACTGGCACAACTTGCATTTGAACGCGCTGCTAAAACCTATGACGAAGCGGCGGTTTTGCAGCGTGAAGTGAATCATCATTTACTTGAGCGACTGGAGTACATCAACCATCAACCCAAAACGATTCTTGACGTGGGTGCTGGCACTGGTTATGCAACACATGCATTACAAAAGATTTACTCAGGATCAAATATAATTGCCTTAGATATCGCTTACCCTATGTTAAGTGTTGCGCGCTCACGAACACAGCTGATGCAACGTCTAAAGAAAAAGATTAAATTTATTAATGCAGAGGCTGAAAAATTACCGCTGTCTGATAATAGTGTTGACATGGTCTATTCAAACCTTACCGTGCAGTGGGTCAACGACCTGGATCTTGCGCTGAGAGAATTTACACGTGTTTTAAAGCCTGGTGGCATGTTGTTATTTTCGACCTTTGGACCAGATACCTTAAAAGAGTTACGTGCTAGCTGGTCTGTTGTGGATCAATACTCACATGTGAACCCATTTATAGACATGCACGATGTGGGTGATGCGATGATGCGTGCACGTCTGGCAGAACCTGTTATGGACGTGGAAAATTTTACCTTAACGTATAAGACAGTATTTAGTTTAATGCGTGAGCTAAAGGCCATAGGTGCGCACAATGTTACTTCTGCGCGACCGAAAGGGTTGATGGGTAAGTCACATATTAAAGCGGTTGAGCAATGCTACGAGCAGTATCGCCAGGACGGTGTACTACCTGTGAGTTATGAAGTTGTCTATGGTCATGCCTGGAAGCCAGTGGTTACCGATCCTCAAACGGGTGAAATCAATATACCTATTGATAGCCTGAAAAAACAATAACCAATCAAGGATCTTAAATCTGCTTATGTCAGTAAATGAAGCTCAGGGAATATTTGTTACCGGAACCGACACGGGGATTGGTAAAACTGTAGTGAGTTGCCAGTTAATGGATGCTTTAGCTCGAGAAGGTAATAAAGTGATCGGTATGAAACCGATTGCAAGTGGTGCAGAAAAACAAAATGGGATATTTAAGAATGAAGATGCCTTGCAACTTATTGAACACGCCAATGTTGATGTCCCCTATGAGTTGATTAACCCTTTTTGTTTTGAGCCTGCAATAGCGCCACATATAGCGGCAAAGCAATCTGGTGAGCAGATCGATTTTAAGGTCATCGAAAAGGCATATCATGAATTAACGAAACAGGCAGATTGGGTGGTTGTCGAAGGGGTAGGCGGTTGGTCTGTACCACTAAGCAACAAACACAAAGTAGCTGATATTCCCACCCGTTTGAATTTACCTGTTGTCTTGGTTGTCGGAATGCGACTTGGCTGTATTAACCATGCCTTATTAACCGCAGAGGTTATAAGAAACAATGGCAATAATTTAGTTGGGTGGATTGCCAACAAAATTGATCAAAACATGCCTGTTTATGAAGAAAATCTACAGACACTCAAGGACATGCTCGGTTGTCCAATAATTGGGCAGGTACCTTATTTTCCTGCGGGACAAACTGGTGCAGATCAGCTTATTAATATTGAGACTAAGTTTTTAAAAACTTGACCTACATACTCAGTTTTATTTTGAAATACAAAAACTTGGCAAAAGTTTTCAAAGTCGTTATGTTTGCTCAAGGAAGGGCAGAGATAATCTAAATAAGCATATAATAATACAATAATATATCGCAATGTTATATGCCTATTCTTACTTTTTTATAGCGACACTTTGTCGCATGCTATAGAATCTCGTCCCGTAACAATTTGACACAGCACGTACATAAAGCTGTGCGAGAGTTAGATAAGCCCAAATAAACATTACATCAAAGGGCAACTTTGGAGAGAGATGATTTATAAACCATTCACTGTCGTTGGGACTTAGTGAGTGGGCAAGATCAAAAAGTCAAAAAGTTTCATTATTAATTTTAACTATATAAGTATCCCAACCAAGAGGTAGAGGTATGTCAGCAAGTAAAACAATCAAAATGCTTAGTCGCTTGCTGTGCACTGCGTTGTTATTCGGTCCTACTATTGCGTTTGCAAATGAAGGTTATGACCTGAACTTACAACCTGGTGTTACAGAAGTTAGTCAAATGCAGTTCGATCTGCATATGCTGGTGTTATGGATTTGTACAATCGCCGGAATCGGTGTATTCGCCGTAATGATTTATTCCATCATTGCTCACCGTAAATCCAAAGGCGCTGTAGCCGCACAATTTCATGAGAGCACAACTGTTGAAGTTATCTGGACAGTGATTCCTTTCGCGATTTTGGTTGCTATCGCAGTACCTGCTACCAAAGGTTTGTTGTTGCTAGAAAGTAATGACAAGGCAGACGTCAACATCAAAGTCACTGGTATTCAATGGAAATGGGAATACGATTACATTGATGAGGACGGCGTAAAGTTTATCAGCCAGTTGCCTGCTGCTCATGAAGAGGCACGTAAACTTAAATCAGGCGCTGATGTAACTAAAATCGAACATTATCTTCTTGATGTAGATAACCCGGCGACTCCAGATATCCTGGACGATGGATATATTGTCGTCCCTGAGAAAAAGCGTGTTCGCTTACTCATCACTGCAAAAGACGTACTACATGCCTGGTGGGTTCCTGCGTTAGGTGTTAAGCGTGATGCGATACCTGGTTACATCAACGAGAGCTGGTTCTATGCTGAGGGCCCTGGTATTTATCGCGGTCAATGTGCAGAGCTGTGTGGTAAAGACCATGGTTTCATGCCAATCGTAGTGAAGGTTGTTTCTCAAGCTGATTATGCAGATTGGATTAAGACTCAAAAAAGTGCTGCCTCAGCATCAGCTGCTGCAGACACTCAAACCTTTACTATGGATGAGCTCATGAAACGTGGTGAGCAGGTCTACAACAGTTCTTGTGCTGCTTGTCACCAGGCTAACGGCGCTGGTATCCCAGGTGTTTTCCCGGGAATCAAAGATAGCCCGATTGCCAAGGGTGATGTAGCCGGCCATATCGATATTGTTGCTAATGGTAAGCCTGGTACTGCAATGCAGGGCTATAAAAGTCAAATGTCGAAAGCTGACCTGGCTGCTGTAATTACTTTTGAACGTAACGCCTTTGGTAATAATGTAGGCGATATGGTTCAACCAATAGACATTAAATAATCGGATCGGAGGCAGAATAAAATGAGTGATCATCATCCGACAGGTATAAAGCGTTGGTTGTTTACAACTAACCATAAAGACATCGGTACCTTGTACCTCTGGTTCGCATTTACCATGTTATTGGTTGGCGGTGCCATGGCTATGGTTATCCGTGCTGAGCTTTATCAACCAGGCATGCAACTTGTAGAGCCAAACTTTTTTAACATGATGACAACCATGCATGGTTTAATCATGGTATTCGGCGCCATCATGCCGGCCATGGTTGGTTTTGCTAACTGGCAGGTTCCAATGATGATTGGTGCACCAGATATGGCATTACCACGTATGAACAACTGGAGCTTCTGGATTCTTCCTTTTGCTGCACTTATGTTGGTTATGCCAATGTTCATGGGTGGCGATTTCATGCAAGGTCAGGGGCCAGCATTCGGTTGGACTTTCTACGAGCCACTTTCTGGACAATATAACAAGCTCGCATTCTTTATCTTTGCGGTTCACTTGTTAGGTTTCTCGTCAATCATGGGTTCTATTAATATCATTGCGACCATCTTTAACATGCGTGCGCCTGGTATGACCTTGATGAAGATGCCACTGTTCGTTTGGACCTGGTTAATCACAGCCTTCCTGCTTATCGCTGTAATGCCTGTACTGGCTGGCGCGGTAACCATGATGCTGACTGATAAATACTTCGGCACATCATTCTTTGATGCTGCTGGTGGTGGTGACCCAGTACTGTTCCAGCACGTGTTCTGGTTCTTCGGTCATCCAGAGGTATACATCATGATCCTGCCTGCATTTGGTATTGTTTCGCAGATCATTCCAACCTTTGCACGCAAACCTCTGTTTGGTTATGCATCAATGGTATATGCGACTGCAGCGATTGCTTTCCTTTCATTCATCGTATGGGCGCACCACATGTTCACCGTGGGTATGCCAGTAGCGGGTGAGTTGTACTTCATGTATGCAACCGTAATGATCGCAGTACCAACCGCGGTTAAAGTCTTTAACTGGACAGCGACCATGTGGAAAGGGTCAATGACATTCGAAACCCCCATGTTATGGGCAATCGGTTTCGTATTTATGTTCACCATAGGTGGTTTCACCGGTTTGATGTTGGGTGTTGCTCCAACTGACTTCCAGTATCACGATACTTATTTCGTAGTTGCTCACTTCCACTATGTACTAGTAACGGGCGCACTGTATGGCATTATCGCAGGCGTGTACTACTGGCTGCCTAAGTGGACAGGTAACATGTACAGCGAAGGTTTAGGTAAATTGCACTTCTGGTTATCGACCATTTCTGTGAACGTATTGTTCTTCCCTCAGCATTTCGTTGGTCTGGAAGGTATGCCTCGTCGTATCCCTGACTACAACCCAATGTTTGCCGACTGGAATGCAATATCGTCTCTAGGTGGATTTGTATTCGGTGCAAGTCAGATTCTATTCCTGGTTATCATCATCATGACAATCCGTGGTGGTAAGAAAGCAACAGACCAGGTTTGGGAAGGTGCAGAAGGTCTGGAATGGACGATTCCATCACCAGCGCCTTACCACACTTTTGAAACAGCACCAGAAGTTAAGTAAATAGAGGATCCCGCCTGTCTCAGGTAACTAAGGCAGGCGGGGCATTTAAACTGTATGACTGAACAGGATTCAAAACAAAAGCGCGGAATAATCATCACCGTTGCAATTCTAGGTGGCTTAGCCATCGGGTTTTATTTCCTGTTGCTTGTTTTGACGACGATACGTGGGTAAGACGAAATGCCTGATAAGATGCAGGAAACAAAGCAAGATAAGACTGAGACTAATAATAAACGTGTAGTTGGCGTTTCTAGTCTGGTTGTAATTGCGATGTTCGGTTTTGGCTTTGCACTGATACCCCTCTACGATGTGTTTTGTGATGTGTTGGGTATAAACGGTAGCTACCAGACAATTGAGGATGGTACCTATGATGCTAAAGCAGAAACAGAACGAGCTTTAAAAAATGGCGTAGATGAGTCACGTACCATCACCATGCAGTTCCTGGTTACGGATAACGATGCTCTTGATTTGGAATTCAAGTCCCGGACCAAGAGTTTGACCATGAATCCAGGTCAAATAAAAGAGGTGAGTTATTACGTTAAAAATCGTTCTAACAAACCGATGGTCTTGCAGGCTATACCAGATATTACGCCGAACATGGCCAAGAAGTACCTGGCAAAGATCGAGTGCTTTTGTTTTAAAAAGCAGACTTTACAACCAGGCGAAGAAAAAGAAATGCCTTTACGTTTTGTAGTTAACTCGGCATTGCCGGAAAAGTATCCGGTTTTGACCATGACATATCGATTCATTGATTTGAACTACAAGGCCGGAGTTGATACGAATTCAGGTTATCTACAGACAGTAAAAGTAGATAGCACATTAAACGATATTAATTAAATATAAGTGAGAGAAGAGGGGTAAACATGTCAGACTCTAAATATTATTTGCCCGAGCCGAGTCACTGGCCTTTGGTCGGTTCAATAGGCTTGTTTGTCACCACATTCGGGTTTGCATTTGCACTATTAAACTACAATGCACCTGTTGAAGAGGGTGGCGGTACTATTGGTAACCTCATGGTGATGTACATTGGTATGGCTATCATTGCCTTTATGATGTTCGGTTGGTTTGGAACCGTTATTCGTGAGAGCGAAGCAGGCAAATACAATGCACAGGTAGATACTTCATTCCGTATGGGCATGATGTGGTTCATCTTCTCTGAAGTCATGTTCTTTGCCGCATTCTTCGGTGCACTCTTCTATATCCGCCAGTTGTCTATTCCCTGGTTAGCTGGTGAAGGCAACAATGCCATGACGAATGAGTTGCTTTGGCCTAGCTTTGATGGCGGTTGGGCATCAGATGGTAAGGCGATGGTTAGCCCGAATCCTGAGGCCTATCCAACACCAACAGCTGTTGTCGGTGCATGGGGTATTCCACTGCTGAATACTATTCTTCTGATTGCATCAAGTTTCACATGTACATTTGCTCACCACGCCCTTAAAAAGGATGCGCGTAGCAAGATGGTCACCTGGATGATTATTACACTGGCGCTTGGCTTTACCTTCCTTGGTTTCCAGATTTACGAATATAGTCATGCAATTAATGATCTAGGTCTAACGTTGTCAAGTGGTACATATGGTTCAACCTTCTACATGTTGACCGGTTTCCACGGCGCACACGTAACCATTGGTGCAATTATGCTGACAATCATGACTCTGCGTATGATTAAAGGTCACTTTACACCAAAGAATCACTTCGCGTTTGAAGCTGCCGCCTGGTATTGGCACTTTGTTGATGTGGTTTGGGTAGGACTATTTATCTTTGTCTATGTTCTATAAGCAAAGAAGATAAGTTGAATAAAAAGGCGCCGTTTTTGCGGCGCCTTTTTTAATGGCTATTTCTGTTTTTGTTCAGACTTAACTTGGTCACTGATTTGATCAACAATCGCAGGGTGAGGATTGGTTTTCAGATAGCCCATTTTGGTGCTGATCACGAGGACGATGATTAACGCCAGTGATAGCACAACACGTATGGTCAGGGCATTTACGGTACGTTTAGTTTCACCCTTGTCCTTAACTAGTGTAAAAAGTGCTGAAAACAGACTAATGACGATTAGCCCCAACAAAACGAGTATAACGATTTTCATGATAATTCCCCTGAATACACTCCGGTTAGTATAAACGATCTGTTAATCTCATGCGTATCGGTCCCTTTCAGTTTCGTCCCAAAATAATTCCAACGCTTATCACGTTGATTCTTTTGCCCATACTCATCTCCCTGGGCTTCTGGCAGTTAAGCCGCACCGAAGAAAAGCGAGTTATTTTGGAAGAACAAGCGCTTAAACTTGAAATGCCGCCACTGACCATCACGGGAAAAGACGATTCACTGGAGGATATCGAGTTTCGTAAGCTCATGGTGACCGGTAAATTCCTACCCGATTACCATATTCTGGTTGATAACAAGGTGCACCAAGGACAGGTAGGGTTTTATGTGGTGACACCACTACAAATTGAAGGAACAGAGGTTTGTGTATTAGTCAACCGTGGTTGGGTAAAGGCGACTGATAGCCGCGAGGTCTTGCCAGCCATTAATACGCCTGATAAAAGTGTGACGGTGACCGGTATCGCCAAGACTAACACCAAAGATGTTGTGAGTTTCAATGAGCAGAACCGCTTAGGTAATGATTGGCCTGCATTGGTCCGTTGGTTAGACATTGAGGAACTTGATAAGGATATTCCGTATAATCTCAAACCATTTTTGTTGTTACAGGCACCAGAGCCAAGGCAAGACTATGTGCGTGACTGGAAGCAGATCAACTCTCCACCTGAAAAAAATATGAGTTATGCGGTCCAGTGGTTTAGCCTGGCAACAGCATTATTGTTAATTTTTATTTTTGTGAATACGAAGCGCCTTAAAAAATAGGCATTAATTAAGATAAAGAGTAGGTCTGATTATGAGTGAACAACAACCTGTAAAAAAACGATCGCGTATTACCCTGGTGCTTTTAATTGGTGTTTTTGTCGCGCCAATTTTATTGGCTTATATCGTTCACAAGAATAAGTCTCTACAACCTGAATCAAAAAGTACCGGTACGGTCATATCTCCAGCCAGACCATTACCGGAATTTAGCCTAAAGACACAAAGTGGAAGTGAATTTCAAACTAAAGATATCCGTGGTAAGTGGTCGTTTGTTTATGTTCTTAAAGGTGTATGTGATGAGAATTGTAAGCTGACTTTATTGAAGACAAGAAATGCAAAATTAGCTCAAGGCGCAGAAGGAACCCGGGTTAACTATTATCTGCTTAGCGCTCAAGAAATTAAAGATCAGGCTCTGTTGGAGGAGTTTGAAAAAGAACACCCGAAGATGATAATTCTATTCGGTAGTGAGACAGAGCTAGAAAAGATCTTTAATACATTTAAAGATGATAAGGGTAAATCTGTAACAGATGCACAGCGAGTCTATCTACTTGATCCTGCGGCCAATTATATGATGTTTTTTGAAACGGGTTTTAATCCGCTTGGCATCATGGAGGATTTGAAGCTTTTACTTAAGGCATCACAGATTGGGTAAAACCAACAAAAGTGGTAAACTATACGGCTTATGAATGAGCAAGTAGATAACAATGTAGAGCTGGGCTGGTCACGTAATTGGCGAGACTATTACGATCTGTGTAAGCCTAAAGTTGTTTTCCTGATCGTGTTTACTGCGATCGTTGGTATGGTCCTGGCCGTTCCAACATTTTCTGGTTTGCTTGATCACCTCAGTGGTTTGATCTTTGGCACCCTGGGTATTGGTCTCGCGGCAGCCTCCGCTGCAGCTATTAATCAGGTCGTCGATCAAAAAGTCGATGCCGATATGCAACGTACTAATAAGCGCCCCATCCCGACTGGCCACTTGTCCAATCGTCACGCACTCATCTTTGCCTTTATCATCGGTACCATTGCAATGGCGATACTGGTCGTGTTGGTGAATGTTCTGACTGCGGTGCTAACCTTTTTGTCGTTAATCGGTTATGCCGTGATCTACACTATGTATCTGAAACGTGCGACACCACAGAATATTGTCATTGGCGGTGCCGCCGGTGCGGCACCACCGGTCTTAGGCTGGACTGCGATCACCGGTACGATAGATCCCAACAGCCTATGGTTGTTCTTGATTATTTTTGCCTGGACGCCACCACATTTTTGGGCGCTGGCGATCCATCGTCGCGATGAATACGCCAAGGTCGATATCCCCATGCTGCCTGTGACGCACGGAATCGAGTTTACCCGCCTACATGTACTGCTCTATACGATCGTGCTCATCATCGTGACCATATTTCCCTACCTGGTGAAGATGACGGGTCCCTTCTATTTGGCCGCGACTCTGATCTTAGATGGTATTTTCCTGTTTTACGTGATTAAGCTGCAGAAAAGCCTAAAAGACGGGATTGCGATGAAAACCTTCGGTTTTTCAATCATTTACCTGATTCTGTTATTTGCCGTTCTACTTATTGACCACTATATCCCGTACTAAACTAAGAAAATTTTATTTCCCTGTAAGTCTCTGTTTTACTTGATATTGTTCAGGTAATGTCTGGATATTCACAAATTTCTGTTGATCCCGAAATCCCGTATAAATTATCATATAAGGATATTCTAATTTACAGTCAACTGGCGCTTTTTCAGGCCGATACTATGCTATTTGGGGCAATCTAGGTATGTCAGCTATGAGCGAGACTAACGCGCAACCCTACAACTATGGAATTATCCGTCTTTTCACGATAATGGCCATCGTCTGGGGTGTTCTTGGAATGTTTGCCGGTGTGTACATTGCACTGGAATTAACATGGCCAATTTTTAATTTAGATACACCAGCCATTACATTTGGACGTCTGCGTCCAGTGCATACTACGTTGGTCATCTTTGGCTTTGGTGGTAGTGCGTTATTCGCTACTTCTTACTATGTCGTGCAACGTACCTGTCAGGTTCGTTTGTCATCTGACGTGATGGCCAATATTACCTTCTGGGGCTGGCAGACCTCGATCGCCTTAGCCGTGATCAGTTACATGGCAGGTTTCACTCAGGCCCGTGAATATGCGGAAATGGTTTGGCCAATTGATATATTGATTGCCGTGACCTGGGTGACTTATTTTATTGTTTTTGTGCATACATTGGCTCGTCGGACTCAGCCCCATATTTATGTAGCTAACTGGTTCTTTGTTGCCTTTATCCTGGCAACAGCAATCTTGCACATCTTTAATAATATGGAAGTGCCTATCAGTTTGTTTAGCTTAAAGTCATATAGCTTGCATGCTGGTGTACAGGATGCGATGACACAGTGGTGGTATGGTCACAACGCTGTTGGTTTCTTCCTGACCGCCGCCTTCCTAGGTATGATGTACTATTTTGTACCGAAGCAGGCAGGCCGCCCTGTTTACTCTTACCGTTTGTCGATTATCCACTTCTGGGCCTTAGTGTTCTTATACATGTGGGTCGGTGCGCACCACTTACACTGGACTGCATTACCTGATTGGACTTCGACACTGGCAGCTACATTTTCAATCCTGCTCTTACTACCTTCATGGGGCGGAATGATCAATGGCATCATGACGTTGTCAGGTGCATGGGATAAATTGAGAAGCGATCCGGTTATTCGTTTCTTGATCGTCGCACTTTCTTTCTATGGCATGTCGACCTTTGAAGGTCCTTTGATGTCGCTCAAGAGTGTCAACGCCTTATCGCATTACACTGACTGGACAATCGGCCACGTACACTCAGGTGCACTGGGCTGGGTTGCGATGGTTACCTTTGGTTCCTTCTATCATCTTATCCCAAGACTTTGGGAAACGAAGATGTATAGTGATCGTTTGATCTTCTTACACTTCTGGTTAGCCACGATTGGTATCGTTCTATATATCAGTGCGATGTGGGTCGCAGGTGTTGGCCAAGGTCTCATGCTGCGTGCATTCGACGAATACGGCAACCTTGCTTATACCTTCATTGAGACCGTAGAGTTCCTGAAGAATCCATATGCAATTAGAGCATTAGGTGGTGCCTTCTTTCTAATCGGTATCGTCATCATGGCTTACAACGTATTTATGACTATACGCCAGAGCCGTATTGAACGTGTTGCCATGGAAGCAAAAATTGCTGCCAAGCTGGCAAAAGCTTAAGACTGGAGTGAATTTAGAATGAAACATGAAAAGATTGAAACTCATGCCGGTCTGCTAATCGTTCTGACTCTGATTGTGATCAGTGTTGGTGGTCTGGTTGAAATTTTACCGCTGTATTTTATTGACGATACTGTTGAAGAAGTGAAAGTTTCGGGCAAAGAGACAGTACGTCCGTACACGCCATTAGAATTGCTAGGTCGTGATTTATATCAACGTGAAGGTTGTTATACATGCCACTCACAGATGATTCGACCATTCCGTGATGAAAAACTGCGTTATGGACATTACTCACTGGCAGCAGAATCTAAATATGACCATCCATTCCAATGGGGCTCTAAAAGGACAGGTCCTGATCTGGCGCGTGTCGGTAAAAAGTATTCGAACGAATGGCATGTTCAGCATTTGATAGCACCTCGCTCAGTTGTTAAAGAATCGATCATGCCTAACTACGGTTGGTTGATTGAAACGCCATTAGAGTTCAAAGACATAAGCGATCGTTTGCGGGCTTTGAAATTAGTTGGGGTGCCATATTCTGAGACTGAAGCTGAATATGAAGCCAACGTAGAGCGTTTTGGTGAAGAGGTTGCTAAGCAACTTGAGATTATTAACGCTGAGGACAACCTGATCGAACAGGCTGTTACTAATAATTATGACGGCATTACTGCAGAGATCACCGAAATGGAAGCAATGGTTGCTTACCTTCAAGTGTTAGGCACTATGGTTGACTTCAAGCAGTTTGACGATGGCTATTTCGCAACATTCAGGTAATTAATTATGTTTGAGTGGTTAAACTGGTTTACAGATATGCAGAACACCAAGCCACTTGCACTGGTGCTATTTTTTACCTGTTTCGTTGGAATTATTGCATATGTATATCTAGGTAAAAAACGTAGCAAACGATTTGAAGAGTATCGCTTTATCCCTCTAGAAGATGAAGCGGATCGGAATCAAGAGAATTAAAATATGAGTAAAGAGAAGCAAAGTCGTACAGTACAAACCACAGGCCATGCCTGGGATGGTGACATTCAGGAATTTAATAATCCATTACCGACCTGGTGGCTGTGGGGATTTTATGCAACTGTTGTTTTCGCGATTGTGTACTGGATCTTTTATCCTGCCTGGCCGATGGGTGATAACTACACCAAGGGTATTGGTAATGAGATCGAATATACGACCAAAGATGGCAAGACCGTAACTACACACTGGAATACGCGTGCCTTATACGAGCGTGATTTACAGGAAGCGCGTGCAGTAAGCGATAAATTTGCAGCCTCACTTAAGGACGTTAGTTATGCTGATATTCTGAAGGATGCGGATAAAAGTAAGTATGCCGCCTCTGCAGCTAATGTTCTGTTTGCAGACAACTGTGCTGGCTGTCATCAACCTGGTGGCGCTGGTCTGCCAGGGCATTATCCAAGTCTTGTCGATGATGACTGGATCTGGGGTAGTAGTTATGAAAAAGTTGAAGAGACGATTCGTAAAGGTAGACAAGGCGTTATGCCTGGATTTTCTGCCAGCTTAAAGGATGGCCAAGTAAGTGATGTCGCAGAATATGTGCTGAGTCTATCTGGTGAGAGCGTCGACGCCGAAATGGTCAAACGTGGTCAAAAGATATTCCATGGCGATGCTGGTTGTGTTGTATGCCATACTAAGACCGGTCAGGGAAATATTGATATGGGTTCAGCAAATCTGACAGATCAGATTTGGACAGTTGCTAATATCAATACCAAATCAGATCATGACAAAAAGCTTATTGCAGTCAAGAAAATTATTAACAACGGAATTAATCGTAGTATGCCGGCATGGGACAAACGATTTACAGATACGGAGATCAAGATGTTGACACTTTATGTTCACCAGTTAGGTAGCAGTAACTAATTTACTACACTATTGGGCAACTCCAGCTGATTAACTCAAGCTGGAGTTGTTCTGTCTTAAATCGGAATATGTTGAATGTCAGAGCAGACTGCCTATGTGGATAAACGTATTCCGGTCTATCCAAGATCGGTTAAGGGTGCCTTCCGTAATCTAAAAACCGCGATATTGGTTTTTGCATATGGTGTGTACTTCATTCTGCCGTGGCTACCCTGGAACCGTGAAACAGGTCCAAGTCAGACAATATTATTTGATATTGAAAACAGACGATTCTACATCTTTGATCTAGTTGTATATGCGCAAGATATATTTTGGCTGGCTGGTTTTCTAATCATCGGCGCATTCTTATTATTTTTTGTTACCGGTATTCTAGGTCGTGTTTTCTGCGGATATTTTTGTTTCCAGACATTATGGACAGATGTGTTCATTTTTATTGAACGTCTCATACAAGGTGAGCGAAATGCACGTATTAAGCTTGCCAAGTCTGACTGGAATGCGCGTAAGTATTTTTTAAAAATCTCGACATGGCTGGCGTGGCTACTTGTCTCGTTCTGGACCGGCTTATCGTTTACCCTGTATTGGGGTGAGGCGGGTCAGCTTGTCACCGATATTTTCACAGGACAAGCACCATTTCCTGCGTACGCAACGACATTATTTCTGACTTTAACGACTCTGGTGATGGCGGGGCTTGCCCGTGAGCAGGTATGCACCTACATGTGCCCCTATGCTCGATTTCAGGGTGCCATGTTTGATCAGGATACGTTGGTGGTTGCCTATGATGAGATACGTGGTGAACGTAGTCAGGCCAGAACAAAACCCACTAAAGAAAATCTGCCACATGACTTTCGTGTGAATAACGAAATAGGCGACTGTATTGATTGTGGTTATTGTGTTCAGGTCTGCCCGGTTGGCATAGATATAAGAAATGGTTTGCAATATCAATGCATATCTTGTGCATTGTGTATTGATGCTTGTAATACCATGATGGACACAATCAAATATCCACGCGGCTTGATAAAGTATACCTCGGAGGCACAACAGGCTAATAATAAGCATAATTGGTTCAAACTAAAAAACATCGGTTATGCGTTGGCTTTAATCATTGTTACTAGTGTATTGGTTTCCGCTATTTTTAATCGACAGGGATCCGAACTACATGTGCAGCAAACACGTCAACCACTTTATATCACGCTGTCTGATGGTTATATTCAAAATCGCTTCAGTATCAAGGTTTTCAATAAACAGGATAAACCACAGGATTATGCATTGATAACCAGTGGATTGGAGCATGCTAGAATTGAAGTTAAACCTTCCGGTCATTTTACGGTTGAAAGCGGTCAAAGCATCACGCTCAATGCACGCGTTTCAGTTGATCCTGAGCTAGTGAAAGATGAACAGGAAATTTTTCAATTTGTATTAGTGAATCGCAACAGCAAGAATCGGATCGCTGTTGATGCACAGATATTTCTTCCAGAGTAACGTTTTTGATGGATAACTAAACACAATGAATTTATTAATCAGTCTTCCAGCCGGTATTCTTTTGATAATGACACTTTGTTTGTTGTTGGCTCGGTATACAAAAAGCACGGCTTATGCGATAGGCGGTCTAGTCGCTTTGATGGTGATAATGGTCTACGGCATGCTGGCAGCGATAAGCTGGCCGGGGGCAGACGTCTTTGCCATTCATATTGCGCTATACCTATTAACTGTCTATGGCATGACAATTGTTGCTGCCCAGCGCCAAAAAAAATTAACTCAGGGAAGTCCTTCTGGAGTTAAATCTAAGTTGCATTGGGCGCCAGTTACTTTATTCGTATTTTTCGGCATTATTCTGGTGACAGACTCTGTATTAATTCTATTGGCACAAAGTGGCATGAACCCAGAATGGGCGCGACTGATATTGCCCGAACCACGCGGCAAGGGAACAGTTCGTTCAGTCTTTCCTGGTACTGTTAGCCATGATTTTCGAGAAAAAAGTAGCCAATTTAATCAGTATAAAGAACAGCGCGAACAACAGGCCGAGTTAGGTTGGGCTGTTAACGTTGGCTGGAAAAATGATGCCTATAGCAACGTCGTTAACACCTTGTTCGTTGAGATTAAGCAGCGTGATGGAAGTTATTTAAGCAATGCTGAGGTGACGGCACGTTTTCTATATCCAGCCAATACAAAGTATGATCAGGTACATACCTTATCGAGCGATTCCTTGGGTCTATATCGTTCTGATGTAACCTTGGCTAATCCTGGTGACTGGGATATGGTACTGACTATACGACACAAAAACGGTGAGTATGAGATGCGTACCAGAACAACCATTCAGCAGGCTAATGAGTAAAGACAAGCAACGTTGCTTTCACTGTGATCTACCTGTGCCCAAAGGGGCAGAATATTCTGTGACCATCGATGGCGTAGATCGCCCAATGTGCTGTCCAGGCTGTGAAGCGGTGGCACAGGCAATTGTCGATAATGGTCTTACCAGTTTCTACAAATATAGAACTGATAGCAGTATTTTATCTCGTGAACTGGTTCCTGATGAACTGGCTAACCTGGATTTATACGATAACCCTGCAATTCAAAAAAACTTTGTACGTGAATCAGACAACTCTGATTCTAATCACCATATTAAACAGGCAGCATTAATTTTAGAAGGTATTGTTTGTGCTGCCTGTGTCTGGTTGAGTGAACATCATGTTATGCAATTGCCGGGTGTAAAAAGTTTTCAGGTAAATTACTCAACCCACCGGGCTCAAGTCGAGTGGGATGACGAGAAAATCAAATTGAGTCAGATTCTCAAGGCGATATCAGAAATTGGATACCGTGCTCATCCACTGGACCCTAATCGCCAGGAACAACTCTATAAAAAAGAACGCTCACAGGCTATTCGACGCATGGCGGTTGCTGGATTTGGTGCTATGCAGGTGATGATGCTAGCCGTTGCCCTTTATGCGGGTGACTACGAAGGTATGGAGATCAATCTTGAGCATTTTCTTCGTTGGGTTAGTTTGTTTATTACCACACCGGTGCTTTTATATTCGACCAGGCCATTTTTTGTTGCCGCCTGGCGAGATTTAAAGCTACGAACTTTGGGTATGGATGTTCCTGTTGCCCTCGCAATCGGTGGTGCCTATGCGGCGAGCTTGTGGGGGACAGTTACAAACACAGGCGAAGTCTATTTTGACTCAGTCACCATGTTCACATTTTTCCTGCTTACAGGACGTTATCTGGAAATGACTGCACGACAGCGTGCTGGGCGCTCTGCTGAAGAGCTTGTCAAATTAATTCCTGCGATGGCTACACGGGTCGAGGGAAGCAATCAGTCAGTTATTGCAGTGACTGAATTATCAGAGGGCGATACTATCCTGGTTAAGCCCGGTGAGAGTATTCCTGCTGATGCCATTGTTATAGAAGGAACGTCAAGTGTAGATGAATCCTTGTTAACAGGTGAGAGCATGCCAATACGATATAGCGCTGGTGACAAGGTGGTGGGCGGCAGTGTCAATATCGAAAGTGTTTTAAAGCTAGAGGTGAAAGCAGTTGGACAGGATACAGTTCTGGCATCTGTGCAGCGCCTGTTGGAACGCTCACAGAGTGAAAAACCGCGTCTGGCACAACTGGCAGATAAAGTCGCAAGCTACTTTGTCTTCGCTATTTTGCTTATCGCATTGTCTGTCGGTCTGTTCTGGTGGTCGATGGGTTCGGAGGATACATTCTGGATCGTCATTTCCGTACTGGTCGTTACCTGTCCTTGTGCTCTCTCGCTGGCAACCCCCACTGCATTAACTGTAGCGACCGGTCAGTTAACACGACTCGGTCTGTTAACTACACGTGGTCATGCGCTTGAGACACTTTCACAAGTTAGCCATGTCGTGTTTGATAAAACCGGTACCCTGACCCAGGGAAAATTAAAGTTAGTCGAGATTAAAACATTTAACACAGAAAAATATAATCGAGATGAATGTTTAAAGCTCGCCAGCTCGCTTGAACATTTTTCGGAGCACCCAATTGCCAAGAGCATCATCCATGCACAGCATGATGAAGGACTTACAGAGGTTTATCCCGTAACAGGTTCTGAGAACTCACCAGGCAGAGGCCTAAAGGGAAAGATTAACGATGAATACTTTTATATTGGTAATATTGAATATATAAAAGAACAGACTCAAGTTGCTGCTCAATTTACTGATGATAAGCAAGTACAAGTAATGTTAGCTTCAAGTGATCATGTGCTCGCAGTATTTCAATTTGAAGACAGCTTACGCGAAAGCGCAAAGCAAACAGTTGATAGTTTGGTTGCGCTCGGCATCACAACGCTTATACTCAGCGGCGATCGCCAGGCAAATGTTAATAAACTGGCGCATGAACTCAATATTACTAAAGCCATCGGTGGGCTTACGCCTCAACAAAAACTTGATTACCTGGATGAGCTTCAGGCATCTGGTGCAATAGTTGCGATGGTTGGGGATGGGATTAATGATGCGCCGGTTCTATCCAAGGCCCAGGTCTCGGTTGCAATGGGGCAGGGTACCCAGATCGCGCAGGCCAGTGCCGATATGATTTTGTTATCGAATGATTTGGTACATCTGGTTGACGGTATTCATATGTCGCGACGCATGCAGAGCATTATTCGACAAAACCTCACTTGGGCACTGGTCTATAATGTAATTGCTCTGCCATTGGCGGCGGCAGGTTGGGTCGCACCCTGGATGGCGGCGATAGGTATGTCGATGAGTTCGTTAATCGTTGTGATGAATGCACTCCGCCTAAACCGAGAGGGGCCGAATCAGCCAGGTGCTCATGCGCCAAGCAATGATGGCGATCAACCCAACTCAAACAGTCTCGACCAGCAGGTGGCGCAGTGAATATTCTTTATTTATTAATACCGCTCGGCCTGGTGCTGCTGGGGATAGCTGTTTGGGCGTTCATGTGGGCAGTGCGTAGTGGCCAGTTCGAGGACCTGGAAGGCCCGGCCCATCGAATTCTCATGGATGATGATGAGATTGCCCAACGCCGAGCGACTGAACACGATAGCCAGGACCCAGATTTAGAGCCCGATAGTGATGGATCGGGCGCGTCTGAAGCCAGCAAGGCAGATACCCCCTTGCAAGATAAGGGCAAGTAAATTAGTATTTCCTAATACATGATTCACACTGATTTTAAAGAGTACAGGTAACGATATGAAAGAGATGTTCACATTCCAGAACCTTCCCATGGCCATTATTGTAGGTTTGATTGCATTTTCATGGTTTGTACTACTGACTGTTCTATTTGCATAAGAAAACCGGCTCTCACTCCCTCCAATAATCTTCACAGAGTTAGCGATAAAACCTCATTTATAATCTAGAAATTGAGGCTAAGCTAATGCTTTTCCGACTTTTTCCGCTAATATTATTATGATTTTGCGAAAAGAAAGAGTCACGTAGTGCTATATGGATATAAGCCCATCGCTGCGGCGCGTCTGCTCGGTCTGCGCCCGAGGTTTTGGCTTGCTTGTCTGATCTTGATTAGTCCTCTGATTGTCAGGGCAGAGGCCGTAACGGATGTACG
>Ga0316205_10001818_pt1 | contig 24567 bp, 22 predicted proteins | sample 3monthpyrite_MG_FD_204941 | JGI IMG/M metagenome (GOLD analysis project Ga0316205, IMG submission 204941) | Microbial mat bacterial communities from mineral coupon in-situ incubated in ocean water Damariscotta River, Maine, United States -... | ecosystem: Environmental > Aquatic > Marine >... | reverse complement strand
ACCGTGCCAGCATCGACATTACTAAAGCAGGAGATGATCAGTCGCTGGTCGATGGCTTTGGTAAAACGCTCGGTACTGTTCAGGCTCTCAGTCTGAATGGCAAGGCCGTTCTCAGTGCGGAAGTTGAATCAATGTCAGTACCTGAATTTGTACCCGAAGGTGTGCAGTCTGATCGTTGTATCAAGCGCACCTGGTTTCTGGTTGATAAAACACCTTATAGTCATATGAAGGTCGATCTCGCCTGGCAGTACTTACAGGAAAACTCAAAATTGAGTGAAGTAGGTAAAAAGGTCGACAATGAAAGTAAGCTGGAGCTCTGGGTATTATATTATGATCAGTGGACCAAGCTGTCATCAAAAGTTCGCCCTGTGTCCAATATTATTGAGACGAAAAATCTGGATATCAAAGCCGGCAGGCTGTATCGCTTTGTAGCTTGTCAACCTTGATGCTATGGAAAAATCTTCAGAAAAATTCACTATACTCGAAAAAGTACTGAGGTTATTTACTCGCATCAAGCCTGGTGAAGGCAAGGCTGCATTGATGTTAATGATTCAGGCCTTTATTTTGCTGTTTGCCTATTACTTGCTTAAACCAGCGCGTGAAGCTTTGTTGTTATCAGAAAATAGCGCTGAAATCAGAAGCTACGCTGTTGCTTTCCAGGCGCTGGTATTGTTGTTACTGATGCCCGCCTATAATCTGCTGTTTCGCTATTTTAAACATAATCGAACGCAGATATATATCTGGGTGACGGTGTTTTTTATCAGTCATCTGATTTTGTTTTATGTTCTTGGTACGGCTGATGTCAAATTTGGCATTATTTTCTTTATCTGGCTGGGTATATTCAATGTGATGGTGATAGCACAGTTCTGGGCCTATTGTGCGGACCTTTATAATGTTGAAAGCGGCCAGAGACTGTTTGTGGTTATAGCAGTTGGTGCATCATTAGGCGCTTTGATGGGAGCTAATTTTTCCAAGCAGGTGATTAATTACACGGGTCCGCTGGGATTAATGTTGCTCGCAGTTTTATTATTATGCCTGACTATGGTGCTTGCCTTGACGGCCAGCAAAAAGCTACCCAGTTATGACCGTAGCCATAGTGAATTAGTCAAGGACCAGTCCATCTGGATACCGGGTAGCTTTCGACTGGTATTCTCTGATCGTTATTTATTGTTGATAGCAATATTTGTCGTTTTACTGAACTGGATTAACAGTACCGGCGAATTTATTCTGGCAAAGGTGGTCGTTAATCATGCCGAGAGTTTAATTGCTGCCGGTAGTGAGCTAAGTAAAGGTAATATTATCGGTGCTTTTTACGGTGATTTTTATACCTGGGTAAATTTGTTTAGCTTGCTGTTTCAATTATTTCTGGTCTCAAGAATATATAAATACTTCGGGGTCAGAGTGGCGCTGTTTATATTGCCGGTTATAGCATTAGTCGGTTATGGTCTGATTGTGTTTGTGCCCATCTTCAGCATTATTCGCCTGGTTAAAATTCTTGAGAATAGCGTTGATTATTCCATACAAACTACCACGCGCCACGCGCTGTTTTTGCCAGTGACCACGGCTGCCAAATATGAAGGCAAAACAGTCATTGATACTTTCTTCTGGCGCTTTGGCGATATGATCCAGGCCGGGGTTATTTTTGCAGGTAGTCAATGGTTGGGTATGGAGCTTTATCAGTTCGCACTCTTTAATATGATGCTTGCATTCGTGTGGATCTGGGTTGTCATTGGTATAGCGCGGGAGCATAAAAAATTATCTGCTAGTGTTGTCAACGAGACTTGATCTGTTTTTACCGCGGTAAAAACACCTGTTCAATTGAGAAATACTAAATCGTTTGACGATGTCCAGACGGCTTCCATGCAGGCGCAATCACATTAGGCATGGATGAGCGTTTGAGTAAACGCGCAGGTGCCAATGTGAATTCACCAAAACGTTCATTGACTTCATCCATAACGGCATTGATTTCAGCTTCAGTTTCATCCTGATGTGTAAACAGGTCCAGTTGTTGTTTGCGCGGTTCCGGGTCTAATGCCGTTACCTGTACCTGGCGTACTACTTCCCCATGCCAATGGTTTTCTATCAGAAAGCGGCATAGTTGATAAATCCGACCGCCATCATTATCAGATATGGATAGTTGCAGTTTTTCGCCGATCCAGCTGTGTTCAAGCCGGATGCCGATGAAATATTTTTTTGCAGTGAGTTTATGTTTACGCAGACGCTTGCCAACCTTTTCACTCATATGCTGAAGATAAGTCAGGATGACTTGTTTATCCCGTGTGCCGGGCGGCATTACTTTGCCATGTCCCATGGATTTCGGTGGCGCTACCTCCATGTGAATTTGATCAGGGTCTTCGCCCTGGCACATGAGCCAGATGCGCCGCCCCAGGTTACCAAAACGTCGCGCCAGTACGCTGATAGGCAATTTGCCAACATCGCCACAAGTGTAGGCGCCATGTTGTGCGAGAAAAGTGCCGACACCATTGGCGATACCACAGAGTGCAGTGGTGGGTTCCTGCGCCAGACGCTCACGTGTTTCCCATGGCGGGATAATAGTGAGGCCATTCGGTTTTTGCAGCTTGGCAGCAAACTTGGCCGTGGTTTTGTCGCCACTGATGCCGACCGAGCATAGCAGGCCGGACGCAGCAAATACGCGTTGCTTGGTCATCATGCCCATGCGTGCCGGTGTGCCATGTAATTTCTGACAGCGCGTCAGATCGAGGAAGGCTTCGTCAACCGAAAATACTTCGATGTCCGGGCTGATATCTTCAAGCGAGCGCATGATGTTGCTGGATACACGAGCATAGGCTTCAGGTCTGGCCGGGCGCTGGATAATGCCGGGGCAGTGTTTGCGCGCCTCCTGTATGCGCATGCCGGTATAGATACCCCTGGCTCTGGCCTCATAGGAGCAGGTAATAATGCATGAGCCCACCTCGCCATTGGTGACGGCTACAGGCTTACCCCTGAGCTTGGGGAAATCCCGTTGCTCGACCGAGGCAAAGAAGGCATTCATGTCCACATGCAAAATAGCGCGTGGCCACTGTACTGGGCAATATGGATCCATAGCGATAGGTTTCAGCTCATCTATTTTTAAAAAGAGTTAACAGCATGATCAGAGCAGATCATTGAATGACTTCCTCTCGCGAGGAGTCAGGAGTTTATTGCTTCAGGATTGTTTCGCCGTACTCATGAATGGCGAGATAGGCCTATGAGTGCAATATTAACATAGGTGCAACCCTGAAAAGACCATAGCCTTGATGGGCTATGGTTTTCAATGAACATCCATCACTGCCAGACATCCCGGATATTCGTTGACAAATTTACAATGAAACCGGGTAAGCACCTTGACGAATAAATGTTGAATTGAAATTCAACAATAAGCCTTGTTTGAAGCGTAATTTTCGCAGGTAGCTGCTGAGCTGCTTGCTGTGCACGGAGGTAATGTGATCGACGCAGCGCAGCCCCAGCAACAGGCAGTTTTCCACCAGCACACTGAAGTTTTTGTCCAGATCCTTGCGCTCTGCCTGTATGCCACGCCTGCGTAATTCGCTCACCAGTGCAAATTGATAGGCGGACTCGGGCAGGCCGGGACCGTACTCACGCCGTACCTGATAGGCCGCAGACATAATGCCGTTCATTAGCTGTTGGTTGTTATCTGTTTTCATGTTTCACCTCTGGACAATCAATTGTTACCACGGCGGCTTTGAGCAAACGACAGGGCAACATGGCAAACTGTTTTCCGCGTTTATCCGCCGTGGCGAACCTGGTAATGAATAGCATTTGGCTATCCGGTTTAATTATATGAACGCATCTGGGCTACCAGTACGCCTTGAATATGCACCTGATGGGCCTTGAAGGTCATCGGTTGCATGCTGCTATTTTCCGGTATCAGGGTGACAGTGCCATCCTGATTATTACGAAATCGTTTTAATGTGGCTTCCTGCTGATCGACCAGCGCGACGACGATTTCGCCATTACGTGCTGTCACACAACTTTCAATGACGACCATGTCATCCGGTAGAATCCCGGCTTCGATCATTGATTCGCCTTGCACCTTGAGTACGAAACGACCCGGACCCATAAAGAAGTCGGCCAGGTTAATTTCATCCTGATCCGGTATGGCCTCGATAGGCATGCCGGCTGCGATACGCCCGAGCAAGGGTAGTACCGGTGCATTTTCATCATGTGCCTGCTCCTGGCCGGGCAACTGAATGCCGCGGTGACGGCCCGCCACCAGTTCGATCATGTCGGCCTTTGCCAGTGCCTGTACATAGCGATGAATGACGCCTCTGGATTTAATGCCAAGACCGGTGGCTATTTCATCCAGTAACGGCCCTTGCTGATGCCGGGCAATGTAATGGCAGATGAAGTCGTAAGTATCCTGTTCGCGTCGGGACAGCATGCTGAGTACCCCTTAAAGTTCTCAAAATGTTCTCATTAAGAAACAGCATAGAGAACTTTTAGAGAACTTTCAAGGGATGTTTTGAAATTGTAGCAGTTAATTTTTAACTATATGAAATATATAAAGAATATAAAGGGGTATGCTTGCCAGAGCCGGCCCGGGCCGGGTGTTCCAGGGGTTTAAAGGTGTAGGTTTAGCGCGATTGCGAGTCGATGATGTCGCGTTGCTGCTGATCTTTCCTGAGCAGGGTATCTTCCACGCCACGCGCCTTTTCCAATGCATCAATCTGGCCCTGGAAGACCGTTTCGGGTTTGCTTTCCTGTTTGTCCGAACAGGCCATTAACAGCGTGGAGCACAGTATCAGGGCTGACAGTTTAATGTAGCGGTGCATGATGTTCTCCTGATATTGGCGTTGAGACTGAAGCTGTCATTATAGCGGTTTTCAGCATCAGGGTTTGCCTTTAGCCGCTGCATGGGCTTTTTTATATTCATGCAATGCCTGTTGTACCGACTGCTTTTCACTGTCAGTCAGGGGCTTATAGCCGCGCAGGTAATCCCAGCCGTATCCCCAGCGAAACCCGGTTGGCCAGTAGGGAGAACCACCGACACGGACACCATTTAACATCAGTTCGGCGATCTTTGGTTCACCCAGTTGTGTCACACAGGCTTTTAACTGGCGGTCGGCGTCCAGGCGCTGTTGCCAGGTACCGCCTTGCCAGTAGGCCATATCATGTTGAATGCAACAGGCTTGCCATAGTTCCCTGTCATTAATATAGCCATCCGGAAACAGGCTGCAACCGTCGGTGGTAAAGGGTTTGATGGTATCGCTGGCATAAGCGGTGGCAGGCAGAGAGATGATCAGTGCGAGCAGGAGTAATGCTTTGACAGGGTTTATTTGCATAGGGTTTCAGGCTATTGATCTATAATAGCTTCGATACTAGCTAATATCCGTCATCGGTAACAGTCGTTAGCACAAAAAACAGTGTAGCAGTGGTAATATACGCACATGAGCAAAAACAAGTCGCGCGATAATCTATACGCCAGCCCCCAGGACATGATCGTGGATTTTGCCTTTGACGAAACCGTCGTCAAGGTCTTTCCTGACATGATTCGTCGTTCCGTACCCGGCTATGGCGATATTATCGGCCTGATAGGGTTAATGGCAGAACAATATGCACAGCCAGGCAGTCGTTGCTATGATCTGGGTTGTTCGCTCGGGGCCGCGACAGTATCCATGCGTCAGCGTATCCCGGCCAATTGTCGAATTATTGCCGTGGATAACTCCAGCGCGATGATCGATTCCTGTCACCAGCATATGGATGATAGAGAAGGTATGGCAGCAGTGGAATTGCACTGTGAAAATATTCAGGATGTGCCGATTACAGATGCCTCGGTCGTGGTGCTGAATTTTACATTGCAATTTATCGAGATAGAGCAACGCTTGCAGATACTGAAAACAATTTATCAGGGACTGCGCGCAGGCGGTGTGCTGATCCTGTCTGAAAAGCTCGGTTTTGAAGATCCGCAGGAACAACTCATGCAGGAAATCATGCAGCTGGCCTTTAAGCGCGCCAATGGTTACAGTGAAATGGAAATCAGTCAGAAGCGTTCAGCACTGGAAAAGGTATTAATCCCGGAAACGTTTGAACAGCACCAACAACGGCTGGCGCAAGCGGGATTTTCGCAATCATACCGATGGTTTCAGGCATTTAATTTTGCCTCGATAGTGGCGGTCAAATAATCCGGCAATGTCTGTTTTTAATATCAATTTCGATGAGCTTTATCAGGCAATGTCAGGCGATGCCCTGCAGCCATGGCTGGATATCCTGCCGCAGCAATTGCATCATGTTTTGTTCGAAAAGCAACATGGAGATCTGCAGCGCTGGCAGGAGGCTGTGGATGGCCTGCCGGCAATACAAGCTTCATCGTATGATTTTAATCAGGCGAGTGTGCGCATTGGTGAGCCGGACGATGTTGATGATGCCACGCGGGAAATAATAAAACAGCAACTCATGCAGCTGTCGCCATGGCGCAAGGGACCCTATGAATTTTTTGGTGTGACGGTGGATACCGAATGGCATTCGGACTGGAAGTGGAATCGCATCAAGGATCAGATTCAAGCTTTGCAAGGGCGCAAAGTGCTGGATGTCGGCGGCGGCAATGCATATCACTGCTGGCGTATGTTGGGGGCGGGTGCTGAATGGGTGCTCAACGTAGACCCCTCCAAATTATTCCTGATGCAGTATCAGGCCATGCGTCATTACCTTGGCAACAAGGGTGTTTATATGTTGCCGCTGGGTATTGATGATATACCGCGCAAATTACAGGCCTTTGATAGTGTTTTCTCCATGGGCGTGCTCTACCATCGGCGTTCGCCCATTGATCATATCCTGCATCTGCGTGAATGCCTGCGTCCTGGTGGCCAGTTGGTACTGGAAACACTGGTTGTAGAAGGTGCTGACGATACCGTGCTGGTGCCTGAAGAGCGCTATGCACAGATGAATAATGTCTGGTTTATACCTTCTTGTCAGCTGCTGCAGCGATGGCTTAAGCGTGCAGGCATGAAAGATATTCAGGTGATTGATGTCAGTGTTACAACAACCGCAGAGCAGCGCTCAACCGCATGGATGCAATTTCAGTCACTGAGTGATTTCCTTGATCCACTTGATCCACGCCGGACCATTGAAGGTTATCCTGCGCCCATGCGTGCTGTGGTCACAGCCATAAAGCCGGAATAAAACCGGTCTCTGTGACGTCTAGGTTATTGAGTGCTATATATGTAGAAGGTCACTATTACAACAAGGCCTGCCACTATTTCTTGAAACAGAAAGTCCGATGGAGGCCTGCCCGTGTTAATGCCAAAAGTCTTATCTTTATGCTCATCCCTGTTGGTGGGGGTTTTGCTCACTCTCATGCTCAATACAAATGCGCTCAGCGCAGATGATGTAGTCACTCGTGAGCAGGCTGAGAAGTTACTTGAACAATACAGCGATCAGATTGACAAGGATAGAAATAATGCCGGGCTATATATGTTACGGGCAAAGCTGCACTTCCGCCTGCATGATTTTGACAGTGCAGTAGAAGATTATTCCCGGGCGCTGAAAATAAATAACCAGCTGGATGATGCCTGGTACTGGCGTGGTATGGCGCAGGGCAGGTTGGGTTATATTGACGAGGGTATTGCAGATTTAAGTGTGTTTATCGAACGTAATCCGAAAAGCTCGGTGGCTTATACCAAGCGTGGAGTACGCTATTTATGGAAAGGTGATCGTGTCAATGCCGCCAAGGATCTGAGCAAAGCGATCGAGCTTGATCCGGGAAATGCAGAAGCGCATGATGATCTTGGCGTTGTGCTCGCACAGCAGGGCGACTACAAGCAGGCATTGAAGCACTTTAATGCCACGGTAAGCCTGGACCCCAGTTATCAAAAAGCTTACCACAATCGGGCGATGGCGTATTATGTGCTGGATAAGGATGTTGAGGCGTTGTCATCTGTGAATCTTGCGTTAAAGCTTGATCCGCAAGCGCGTAACTCCATGATGCTGAAGAGTGAAATCCTGAGCGCCATGGGGCGCCAGGCAGAAGCACAGGCTATCTATGAGGAGGCGATGTTTTTGCCGGAAGGTAACTGGACCGAGCGCGCACCGGTTAAGTAAATACCAAGGCGTCATAAGTGGACATAAGCGCTCATCATGGCAATTGCCCGGATCTGCCTGAATAAATAAAATAATCCCGACATAATTAACAATAAACATGCAATTAATTTTAATAGTATTTTCAATGCTATAAGAATAATTTCTGATTGAATTCTTTAAAAATAGCGCTCAACTGCATGCATGATTAATAGTATCGGGGTGTCAATATCCCTCGAAATAGTTATACTAAGCGCACGCAGTCATTTATTTTTATGCCAGGTTGATCGCTTTATATAAGCCTGGTTATTTAAAATGATGGTTGGGTTATAAATAATAATAAAAACAAACTCTGGCAGTCAAAAACAAACGGGATGTCATGACCGCCAATGAATAAATGTTACCGTAACAATCAATCTGATCACCCTATGTTTCGTTTGGTGTTACCTGTATTTTGTGCCAGGCAAAAGTTTTGATAATAAAATCTCCACATATGCTGCTGATTGCGCTTGCTTCCCTGTTCATTCTGGGGTCACTGGCTATTATTTCTTATATTGGCCTGACGCAAATTAAAAAGTCCAATGAGGGATTTTCCCGCATTATCAAGGAACAAAACAAGCAAACTGCGCTGGCAACAAAAATGCGTGATGCTGCACGTGAGCGCATGATGGAGCTCTGGCGTATCTCATTGACAAAAGATCCCTTTGCGCGAAATGAATCCTATGATGACTTCCTTAATCACGCCACCACTTACCTCAAGGCACGTGAAGCATTCCTTGAAACCGAGCTGACTGAACAAGAGATGGTTCTCTATAATGAGTTAAATCAGGCAACCGGAAAATCATCAACCTATCATCGCAAAATCGCTGATCAGTTCATGCGGGATGAAGTGGTGTCCATTGATGAAATGCTGACGCAGACCCTGCCTTCGCAACGTGACTCATTGAATGCATTAAATAAAATCATCGATTTTCAAGCCATTGAAAATGAGCAAACCTTTAAAAAGGCAACCGTTGAAGTAGAGCGCACGGTCAATCTGATGATTGCATTAACCGCATCGACGATGCTGATTGGAGTTATTCTTGCACTGATTGTCTATCGCAATAATGCAAAGATGCGACTACAGCTACTACAAAGTAATAAAAAATTACTGCGCAGTAATCAGAATCTTGAGTCGCGTGTTATGCAGCGTACACGTGAGCTGCAGCAAGCTAATTCAAAGCTGCAATTCCAGGCGCACTATGATCCGTTAACCGGGCTTGCTAACCGCGCCCTGTTGACAGAACAAATGGCAGTCATATTAGGTCAGGCAAGGCGAGAAAGTAAAAGCGTGGCGCTATTGTTTCTGGATCTGGATGGTTTCAAGCCAGTCAATGATAAATACGGGCATGATGTCGGCGATCAGATGCTGAAAATACTGGCGCAGCGAATTACCGGCAGCATTAGAAGTACTGATCTTGCGGCCCGCATCGGTGGTGATGAATTTGTCATCGTGTTATCCAGTATTCAGGAAATTCTGCATGCCGAAACTTTTGCCGAAATACTCAATGCCAAGCTGCAGGAGCCTATGCAAATTGCAGGCAATGTACTATCGGTAGGGGCCAGTATAGGTATCGGTATTTACCCGGATCATGCAAGCCTGTCGGATGATCTGATCAAGGCGGCTGATATTGCGATGTATCATGCCAAACGCGATGGCAAAGCGTGCTTCAAGGTCTATGATAAGGAAATGCCGGGCCAGGGCAGTGAAAGAAAAGATACTCTGCAGGCATAATCTGTAGCGCCTGAATGTTTTGCGCGGTCCCGGCTTTATTAAATGCTTGTTCCAATAGACTCTTATTGATGAGTCTTCTCTGTAAATTTTGATTCAATCAGCGTGACACGATCATGTCTGTAAATATCCTCGATGCTGATATACAAAGCTCCCGATAAATTAATAGTGGGTCTGATAGGATTCGGTCGGGTGATTGTTTCACTGACACGCCAGATGAATTCGGTACAATACATGGCATTACGGGTAGCAAGATCAAAGTGAGAATCAAAAGCAATGTCTTGACTTGCATATTGCAGTGCCGTAGTGGCGAATTGATGCAGCAGTTTTTTCTCCAGTTTGAGTCGGTAAACTGCCCAGCCAGTGGCTTCGGTCAGAAATGCATCGAGCCTTTCTATGACTACGCCATTAAAGCCTTTGTCAAGATCGTGCACGGAATGAACAACATAGGTCTGTTGTTTGTCGCTGACAATAATACCAACATGAGAAAAACGTTTGTCCGTCGGCGAAAAATTTCGTGCTATATCTGAAAAAATACCCTCACTACGTCGCAGTATCAGGTCGCCATTCTGGTAAGCGCCAGGCCCTGCTGCCTGTGCTGCTGGAAACGGCAGCAGGGGTGTGACTGAGAGGCAGGCAACAAGCAGGCAGTAATAGCTTATTTTTTTTCTTCGTGAACTTTCCAATTGCCTTCTACTTTAACCAGATGTACTGCCTCTATTTTTCCACCATCTTTCTTGCGAAATTTCACTGTGGCTTTGTCGCCATCAACATTTTCCTCTTCAAGAATAAAGTTAAAGTCTTTTTCTTCATTCATTTTTCCGCCCAGCGCCGCACCCATCTTGCCCATCATTTCGACCAGTTCACCGGTCGGTTTTGATGCATATTGTTTGGCTTCCGTGAATTCGGCTTTTGCCAGGTGGGTCATAAATTTTTCAGCTGTAGTGCCAGGCCCTGAGTTACTGCAAGCCAGAATCAGAGTGGTAAAGGTGATCATGAGCAGGCTGCGTGGTATCAGTTTATTTTTTTTCATTCTTATATCCTTGTTTTTTGGCTGTACGACGTCATTGTTAATAGTAAAGCAATTCCCGGGCGAGCTACAGTGAATATTTTTCAGTGCCAGGCAAAAGTGAAGAAGCCTCCGCTTAATTCATGAATTGAGCGGAGGCTTCTTAAAGCGTTAAACCGGGAATTCTTTGTTATGCCTGTGTTTTGAAACGCCTGAGCATAAGCCATATCCCGTATATCACCAGTGGTATGCTGAGCCATTGCCCGACGCTGAATTCCGTCGCCTGTGCATAATGTGCCTGACGTATTTTGAAAAACTCAAGAACAAACCGCGCGCTGAATAACATAACAAGAAATACGCCAAAGAGTCTTCCGTCTTTCAGTTTGCCGGAGGTTTTCTTGTAAATGAAAAGCATAATGATGAAAATCAATAAATAGCTCATCGATTCATATAACTGAACCGGATGCCTGGGTAAACTATCAAAACGATCAAAAATAATACCGCCATTGACAGGTAGTCCGATGATCTCGGAATTGAAAAAATTGCCAATGCGGATGAAGGCGCCACCCAGGGCTGCGGTCATGCAGAATCTGTCCAGTATCCATAGCGAAGTGGGATGGCCAGATTGTTTCGAATAAATATAAACAGCGATAATAATACCCAGGGTGCCGCCATGGCTGGCTAATCCGCCTTTCCAGATCTTCAGGATTTCCAATGGCTGTGATAAATAAAATGCAGGGTCATAAAAAAGTACATGCCCCAGACGCGCACCGATAATAGTGCCTGCCAGTATATACAGAAACAATCCATCCAGTTCGCTACTGTTGCGTTGTTCGCGGGTATAGATCCAGCGCATGATCTGCAGGCCGATAATGAAAGCAAGAGCAAACATCAGTCCATACCAGTGAATTGTCACGGGGCCTAGCGAGAATAATGCTGGATCGGCATTCCAGTGAAACAAGGCGGTACTGGGGTCCAAATGATTAACCTGATATTTAATTAGAAGTAATGTGATAATAGCGTTGTAGGCGCCCCGGTTCCAGGGATATTGACTGAATCATGTCAATTTTTGAGTCTGGTCCGGGTAGATAAATAAATTTTTGCGATGGTATATCCGTTTGATTGTCGTATATTGTCAATTAGCATCTGGATTATGATGCTTGTGTGCCGAGTTAAAAAGCAACGAGCCGTATTTGCTAGCCTGGCCTGGACTATTACAGAGCATAATATGCACAAATACTTTGAGTGAATGTCTGAATGCGACTATTTAAACAACGGCAGCAATTCATATTCCCCTGGCGGCAAGGTCAGTCATTCGATCTGTTGATAGACGGGGATGAGTTTTTCGATGCCATGCTTGATAGTATTCAGGGTGCGCAATCATTTATTTATCTGGAAATGTATTTATTTCAATCCGGTCATATCGCGAACCGGTTTATAGATGCCTTGATAGCGGCGAGTATCCGAGGTGTCGGTGTCAGGATGTTGCTGGATGATTATGGTGCGCGCGGATTAAGCGGCCCGGATCGCCAGCGTTTGCAGGCGGCTAACGTCACCCTCTGTTTTTATAATCCATTGCATTATGGGCGCTTACGCAAGAACCTGTTTCGTGATCATCGTAAATTATTGCTGGTTGACAGTCGTATTGCTTATACCGGAGGGGCGGGCATTACAGATGAATTTGATAGTAATATAAATCCTCGGCATTACTGGCACGAGGCAATGATCAGGATAAGCGGTGATTGTGTGCTGGACTGGAAAACCTTGTTTGAAGCTAATTGGCTTCGTTGTGGCGGCGAAATGTTGCAATTGCCTGTACATACCAGATATTTGGTCACGCCAGGGCAGTCAGGGCGCGTCGTTGAAGGTAGAAGTATTACTCATTCGGAAGTGATTCGGTCCTTTGTAACACGCATCAGGGGTGCCAGGCAGCGCGTATGGCTGGCTAGTGCCTATTTTGTACCTTCAAGAAAAATACGCAGGGCACTTCTCAGGCAGGCGGATGCGGGCATTGATGTCCGGTTATTGCTGCCTGGACCTAATATTGATCATGCCTGGGCGCGGCATATGGGGCAACGCTACTATGAGCGACTGCTCCGCCATGGCGTGAGGATATTTGAATACCAGCCGCGTTTTACTCATATGAAAATCCTGCTCTGCGATCACTGGGCCAGTATTGGCTCGAGTAATATTGACCGTTGGAACTTTAGATGGAACCTGGAGGCCAACCAGGAGGTGGATGATCGCGAGTTTGCATTGGTCGTTCAGCAACAGTTTGAGAAAGATTTTACTGATTGCCATGAAATTGTGCTGCAAGACTGGCTGAAAAGATCATGGTGGACACGATTGAAAATAAAGTGCTGGGCCGCAGTAGTGAGCGTATTATCCTGGTTCAGTTTTAATAGAAAAGGTTAAGGAGCCTTTGATCAATTCATGAATTGATCAAAGGCTCCATATAGGCCGATGATATGAGTACGACTCGACATGTTAGCGCTGATAGCGCGTAGTCATGTCTTTTAATTTATGTGTTAAACCATCAGGCACCTGCTCCCAGTTAAAACGCCACATCCAGTTATTTTCCTGCGTTCCGGGGGTGTTCATGCGATGCCCGTCCGCCAGAGATAATATATCCTGCATAGGTATAACGCACAGCCGGGCGACTGAACTCATCGCCGAGCGTATCAAGGGCCATGGCATCGGGTCTTTGCTGTTGCCAAGGTATTCTGATACCAGTTGCTGACCGTGTTTGTCCAGAGATTGAAACCAGGCGAGGCTGGTATCGTTATCATGTGTGCCTGTATATACCACACAGTTTTCTTCGTGATGATGCGGCAAGTATGGGTTGCCGGGCTCACCGGAAAAGGCAAACTGCAGCACTTTCATGCCTGGAATATTGAATGCTATCCGTAGTGCGTCAACCTCATGGGTGATGATACCTAAATCTTCAGCGATGATGGGCAGAGGGTCGAATGCTTCATGCAGGGCGCTTAGCAATTCGTGCCCCGGTGCCTTGGTCCAGTGCCCATTGATGGCGGTCTCTTCACTGGCGGGGATCTCCCAATAGGCTTCAAACCCGCGAAAATGATCAATACGTACAAGGTCAAATAATTCCAGCTGGGTACGCATGCGGTTAACCCACCAGGAAAATTGATCATTCTGCATGCATGGCCACTCGTATAACGGGTTACCCCAGCGTTGCCCGGTGGCTGAAAAGTAATCAGGCGGCACTCCGGCAACACTTAAAGCGTGGCCGTGTTCGTCAATGCTGAAATATTCCCGATGTGCCCACACTTCGGCGCTGTCGTGGGCGACAAAAATGGGCATGTCTCCAAACATCAGAATGTCATGTTTGTGCGCGTATTGTTTCAGCTCTGTCCATTGTTGAAAAAAAACAAATTGCTCAAACTGTATGCGTTCTATGTCTTTCTTCAGTTGGCTATGGGCTTGTTCCAGCGCTGTCTTGTCACGCTCACGTAGTTCATCGGGCCAGTTCATCCAGCCCTTGTTTTTTTGCCGTATACGAATAGCGATAAATAGCGAATAGTCTTTTAGCCAATAAGACTCCTTGTCGATAAATTCCAGGTAACGTTGATAATAGTCATCCTTGACCTGCAGGAATTTCTTGAAGGCCTGGCTCAGGCATTTTTTTCGTAACGAATCATCAATTGGACTGCTGTGCGCCGTCTCCTTGCTGAGCCAGTTCCGGTCTACCAGCCAATCCATGCTGATTAACAGAGGGTTGCCTGCATGTACAGACAGACATTGATACGGCGAGTGGTCATCGTGTGTAGGGCCTAGCGGCAGCGTTTGCCATACACTAATACCCGATGCATGCAGAAATTCTATAAATCGATACGCCTGATGCCCAATGTCGCCATGATCGTTGGCGCCGGGAAGCGAGGTGGGGTGTAATAGTATGCCTGCTCGACGTCTATCCAGTACCTGCGGGGAGTTCATTTTGTTTCCTGGCCCGGACGCATTACGCCACCCATGGCCGGCGTACCGCTACCATGAGTAAATGTGAGTGATAAATAGTCGGGCGGTTGCTTGTCTATAATGTTGTAGAGTATGGATAGATTAAGTCGAAACAAATGTTCAAAGTCACTCACCGTGTCGGCAGGATTGTAATCGCCAAACCACCAGAACCAGTCGGAACCTTCGCAAATAGCCAGTTGGTGTTCTGCTTTAGCGAGCCTGTCACCTGTGAGAGTATTCTGACTGACGGCTGCATCGAAAGCCAGCTTGGCATCACCCAGCATATCCCAGGCACGGTTTTTATCGTTATCTCCAATCCAGGTAGAGAAGGTGCCGTAAACCCAGCTACCGGCCACCAGGGTTTTTAGTTTAGTTGGCGTTGGTTGACTATGTAAAAAGTCTTTGTAGGTAGTGAGATTTAATTTAGTGTTTGAGCTGATTTGCTGATAAAGCGCTTCAAGGAAATAGCTGCCGTTTTCCGGATAGTATTCCCAGGCATTTTCTCCATCAAGAATAATGGAAACAACGCTGTCAGATTTATCGTGGCATGCTTCTGCAATATTCTCGAGGTGATGAATCAGGTTGGCAACGGCATCATCCGCGTGCCATTCTGAGTAATCGAAGCCAATCAGGTCAGACAGGCCGTCATCTCTAAAAAAGCAGGCGAGAGGATTATCGCCAATTTGATATGCCTGATGAATGCACTGCAGGTCATCAGGGTTGGACTTGTTGATGCTGTTGTGTAAAACATTGCCACCACTGGCTGTCCACTTGAACCCGGCCTGGTCCAGCAGTTTTATTGTCTCGGTGCTGACGCTGCCTTCTGATGGCCAGCAACCAACAGGCGTTATGCCAAAATGCTTCTGGAAGGTCTGGATGCCTTTGTCAAGGTGCCAGTGAGAACGTTGCTCACCACCCGGGTAGCTTTGTAGTATTGGCATACGGGCATCAGGCATGGCTTCAAGGGTCGTTTGTATATCCAGTAACAGTGGTACAATAGGATGTGCGTATGGCGACATGGCCAGTTCTATGCGGCCTTGTATAGCCAGCTCGCGGTAACGCGGAATAATCGAGCTCATCAGTTCGCCAATAACTTCCAGCAGCGCGCGACGATCGTTGAAGGTATAATTATTTTCCTTTTTCATCAGGTTTTTGATGGTTTCATTACTGTCTCTGACGGAGGCGCCCATCCACCCGAGGTGATGCCAGACGAGTAAATCGAAAACATATTGATCAGCAATGTAGTTCAGCAGGTCGGTTTGTTTTAATGCCGTTTTGGCGATGTCAGCGAGACGTTTGTAAGGTTTGAAGTGATTAATGATACGTTTTTGATTGGAGCGCAAGCAGTCACGGATCAGTTTACTACGCTCTTCCCTGACCGCAGGCAGAACCGGTTCTGCCAGCACTGAAAGTAGCGTATCTCTGATGGGGGTACTGTGATGCAGGCAATCATTTATTTGTTTAACATAGTCCTGTATCTGATCCAGAAGCACTGGCGCGAAATTAACGACGGCGCGCGCATTGGGGTTTTTTTCCAGGTGAGCGGCCATATCAACATAGTCTTTGATGCCGTGAAGATAGGTCCACGGCAGCTGATATTCATCCGTCCGCATGTCACGATATTCAGGCTGGTGCATGTGCCACATAAGTACGACATTGAGTTTTGTGCTATCTGACATGATGTAGTTCCTGGCCAAGCATTTCCGGCGTTACCAATACAATGCCGTTTGGACTGATATGGTATTTCAAAGCATCTTCTTCGTGGTTGTAACCAATGACGGTGTTTTCAGGGATGATGCAGCCTTTATCAATTACAGCGCACTGGATCTTGCAATTCTTGCCAATCTTTACATCGGGTAGAATGACCGAGCTTTCTATATAAGTGTATGAGCTGACGGTGACATTGGAAAACAATAATGAATGTTTAACCATGGCGCCCGAAATAATGCAGCCACCCGAAACCATGGAGTCGACAGCCATACCGCGACGATCTTTGTCATCAAAAACAAACTTTGCCGGCGGCAACTGTTCCTGGTGAGTCCAGATTGGCCATTCATTGTCATATAAATTTAATTCAGGAGTAACGCCAATGAGTTCCAGGTTAGCCTCCCAGAAAGCATCGATAGTACCGACGTCACGCCAATATGCCTGCTCCCCGGTTTTAGGGTCATGAAAAGAATAGGCAAAGACTTTATATTTATTGATCACCGAGGGAATAATGTCGGCACCGAAGTCATGCGTTGAATTTTTGTTGTCGGCATCCTTGATGAGTTGCTCAAACAGGAAGTCTCGATTGAAAATGTAAATGCCCATCGACGCCAGGGCGACATCTTCTTTACCGGGCATGGGTTCAGGGTGTTGAGGTTTTTCAGTAAAACTATGAATACGCCCGTGCTTGTTAACGCCTATCACACCAAATGCCTTGGCTTTTTCTATTGGCACCTCTATACAGCCAACCGTCATATCTGCCACACTATCAACGTGGAACGCGAGCATGTGTCCATAGTCCATTTTATAAATGTGATCACCTGCCAGAACCAGCACATAGGAAGGGTCATGATTGCGTAGAATATCCAGATTCTGGTAAACCGCATCAGCCGTACCCTGATACCAGGATGTCTCGACACGTTGCTGTGCCGGCAGTAGCTCAACGAACTCACCAAACTGTCCCCGTAGATGCCCCCAGCCTTGCTGGATGTGTAATATTAATGAATGCGCCTTGTACTGGGTCATGACGCCAATACGGCGAATGCCTGAATTGACACAATTAGATAGAGGAAAATCGATAATGCGAAATTTACCGCCAAATGGTACGGCGGGCTTCGCGCGCCAGTAGGTCAGTTGTTTAAGCCTGGAGCCACGCCCGCCGGCCAGAATCAGGGCCATGGTATCCCGGGTGAGCAAACTGATAAATCGAGGCTGTTGTTCCGGCTTCATGCTGATGTACTTCTCCAGTTATGATAGATTGTTAGTGTCAGGGCTGTTAGGGGTAAGATACTGGATATTTGCAGAATATAACAGGATCATGCGCTATTTTTTATTTGGCTTGTTTGTTGCAGTAATATTTCAATATATCACTGCCATTTTGCAGGTAAAGTTCTTACAATACATCTATGAAAGTAAAAACAATCAATAAGCCACTGCCCACCATCGCTGAACCCCTGTTGTTGTTAATGCAGGCCAGACAGCATGATCCGTTTTCTGTATTGGGAAGATTCCCTGATGATGCGCAATCACTGGTGCGTGTGTTCATCCCTGGTGCAAGCCATGTTCATCTTGAAGATGATTCGAGACCCATGCAAAGAATTGAAGGCACTGACTTTTTTGAGTGGCGTGGAGACGCAAGCGAACTTGCGCAACACTACCGTATCGTCTGGTATGACGAATTTAACAATGAACATAGCTTTATAGATCCTTACAGTTTCAGGCAGATACTGTCAGATTTTGACTTGCATCTGTTTGGCGAGGGTAAGCATTGGCATCTTTATCAGCACCTTGGCTCACACACTTGTGAAGTGGACGGTATTGCAGGTGTGAAATTTGCCACCTGGGCGCCGAATGCAGAAAGAGTCAGCGTCGTCGGGGAATTCAACCGCTGGGATGGACGCATTCACCCGATGCGAACCTGTGGTTCCAGTGGCGTATGGGAATTATTTATTCCGGGGCTTGCCGTCGGTAGTTTGTATAAGTTTGAAGTTCGCAGTCGAGATACCGGTTTTACCCAGCTCAAAACCGACCCATATGCACAGCAGATCCAGTTGCGGCCTGATACAGCCTCTGTGATTGTCGGCGAAATTGATTATGCATGGCAGGACCAGGGCTGGTTATCACAGCGTGCTGCCAGGGACTGGTTGCATGCACCCATGTCAATATACGAAGTACACCTTGGCTCCTGGCAACGGGATGCGCAGGGTGATTTTCTCAACTATCGGGAGCTGGCACATCGGCTGGTCGATTACCTGAAGCCACTGGGTTTTAATTTTATTGAATTACTGCCGGTCACCGAACATCCTCTGGATGAATCCTGGGGATACCAAACCACCGGTTATTTCGCGCCTACCTCGCGTTTTGGCTCGCCGGATGATTTTCGGTATTTTGTTGATTATTGCCACTTAAATGAAATGGGCGTGATTCTTGACTGGGTACCGGCTCACTTCCCCAAAGACAGCCATGGTTTGGCGCGTTTTGATGGCAGTCCTTTATATGAACATGAGGACCCGCGTCGGGGCGAGCACCGTGACTGGGGTACGCTGATTTATAATTATGGCCGCAATGAAGTCAAAAACTTTCTCCTGGCCAGCGCCCTGTTCTGGCTGGAAGAATTTCATATTGATGGTTTGCGGGTCGATGCGGTGGCATCCATGTTATATCTGGATTATTCCCGTGAAGCCGGAGACTGGTTGCCGAATATTCATGGCGGCAATGAAAACCTGGAAGCCATCGAGTTTATACGCGAATTAAATACAGTCACCCATGCAGAGCACCCCGGCACCATGGTGATTGCAGAAGAATCGACTTCGTGGCCACAAGTCACGCGCCCGGTCTGGTTGGGTGGGCTGGGTTTTTCAATGAAATGGAATATGGGCTGGATGCATGATTCCTTACAGTACATGCAGCAGGATCCCATTTATCGACATTTTCATCATGACCAGCTGACTTTTGGTTTGCTCTACGCGTTTACCGAAAACTTCATGTTGCCTTTTTCTCACGACGAGGTAGTTCATGGAAAGCGCTCTATGCTCTATAAAATGCCGGGTGATGAATGGCAGCAGTTTGCTAACCTGCGCCTGTTATACAGCTATATGTTTACCTACCCGGGCAAAAAGCTTTTATTTATGGGTTGCGAATTTGCCCAGGGTGATGAATGGAATCAGGACCAGTCACTTGACTGGTATGTGCTGGAATATAACCTGCATCAGGGTATTCAGCGTCTGGTAGGCGATCTAAATCGCCTGTATTGTGATAACCCGGTGTTGCATCAATACGATTTCGAGGCCAAAGGCTTCGAGTGGATTGATTGCCATGATGCGGCCCAGTCCGTGCTGAGCTATATGCGTCATGCAGATAACGAAAGTGTACTGGTGGTACTCAACTTCACGCCTGTTACCAGAACCCACTATAGAATTGGTGTCAAGGAGCAGGGCTATTACCAGGAAATATTCAATTCCGATTCTGGCTTGTACGGTGGCGCCAATATAGGTAATGGTGGCGGAGTGCAAAGTGAGCCGACGCCATGGATGGGTCAAATGCAATCGATCGACATTACTCTGCCGCCCTTGTCCGCTGTCGTTTTCAGAAAAGCCTGAAGATGCGAAAGGTATTATTTGCCTCCAGCGAGGTATTTCCTTTAATTAAAACAGGCGGGCTGGCCGATGTCGCCGGCAGCCTTCCCGCAGCACTGTGTGCGCTTAAAGAAGATGTCAGAATTATTTTACCGGCTTACCCTGCGGTCATGGACAACATCGGACGCGTGCGTTGCATGGCGCGAATAGAACTGCCACAGGGGGAAGTCAGGATATTGATGGGCGACTTGCCCGGTTCCGGGGTCAAGGTATGGCTGGTAGATTACCCGCCATTTTTTGATCGCCCCGGCAATCCTTACATAGGCCCTGATGGTTCTCCATGGCATGATAATGCAGATCGTTTTGCTTTGTTTTGTAAGGTGATCGTTGAGATCGCTATGAAGCGTACATGCCTGAAATGGAAGCCGGATATTATTCACTGCAATGATTGGCAAACAGGTCTGGTGCCGGCTTTGCTTTCACTGGAAGAGAAGGCTCCAGCGACGCTGTTTACTATCCATAATCTGGCGTATCAGGGTCTTTTCCCGTATTCAACTTTCGTTGCACTGGGCTTGCCTGAAACGCTATGGTCACATGAAGCACTGGAATTTCATGATCAGTTATCATTCATTAAAGGTGGGCTGGTGTATGCAGACTGGATTACTGCAGTCAGTCCAACCTATGCCAGGGAAATTCAAACACCGGAATTCGGTTATGGCCTGGAAGGCTTGTTGAATCATCGTGCCGGGCAGCTTTCCGGTATTTTAAACGGTATCGATACCGCGTCGTGGGATCCGGAAAACGACCCGCATATAAAAGCGCCTTATAGTGTCCGTCAGGTGGATAGAAAGCAATTGAATAAAAAGGCATTGCAGCAGAGCTTTGATTTGCCTGAGAGTGATGCAGTACTGATTGGATCTGTTGGTCGGCTGGTGCACCAAAAGGGTATTGATATTGTCTTGCATGCAATGCCTGCGCTGATGCAATTGCCTTTGCAAATGGTTTTTTTGGGAACCGGCGAATATGAATATGAACAGTCATTATTGAATTTCGCCGATAAATATCCGGACAAGGTCGCGGTCAAGATAGGCTATGCTGAAGACATAGCTCATCAAATAGAGGCGGGATCAGATCTGTTTCTCATGCCTTCTCGATTTGAGCCTTGTGGATTGAATCAGATGTATAGTCTGCATTATGGCACTTTACCTGTCGTGCGTCAGGTAGGTGGCTTGGCCGATACGGTGATTCATGCGAGTGCGGATGCACTGGCAGCCGGCAATGCCAATGGTTTTATTATAAACGACGATTCTGACCATGATCTGGTAAAGACGCTAATGCATGCGCTGACCCTGTATGAGGATAAACTGGTCTGGAAGAAATTGCAGATCACGGCTATGTGGCGCGATTTTTCATGGGATCATAGTGCCCGTGAATACAGGGATTTGTACGATCAGCTGGGTTGAATCAGAAAACCAATTGCGGCTGCCGTAACGAAATCCGGTGGCCCTTCATACGATAATACCCGGTTATGGCGCGTGCATTCATTTTTATAGATTGCTGCCTTGTCGATGAGCTGACTGGGTGATCCTGCTTTATATGAATTAACAGGTTTATTCAGCGTCAGGAATAACCTGTTTCGGCCGTCATCTCGTAATAAAACGATTACAGACTGACTGCAATAAACGCTGCAGTATTATAAATTTTACCAAGACCCTTTATGTTTGTAGAGTTTGAACTAAGGTTAAACAGGTACTTGAAACTAAGGTCAATAACAGCTTGGAATGAGGATGGATTATGCGATTAGCGTTAATAGGCTTGGGTAAGATGGGCGCGAACATGGCTCGCCGTTTGCTGGCGAACGACATCGAAGTGGTGGGCTATAACCGATCACAGGATATAGTTGATGAATTGTCCGCTGATGGATTGCTGCCTGCTGATTCCATGCTGCATGCGGTACAACAACTACAGGCACCAAGAATTGTCTGGTTGATGATTCCCAGTGGCACTATTACTGAAAATGCAATAAAAGATCTGCTGCCCATGCTGGAAGAAGGAGACATCGTTATTGATGGTGGTAATTCCAACTATCATGATAGCCAGCGACGCGGGGCCATGTTGGCTAATCATGATATCGGTTTTGTGGATGCAGGTACTTCAGGCGGAGTCTGGGGACTTAAAAATGGATACTGTCTTATGGTGGGCGGAGAAACTGAAGTGGTCAAGGAAATTGAACCTGTCCTGAAAGCCCTGGCGCCTGCCGAAGACAGAGGCTGGGCGCACGTCGGGCCCGTTGGTGCAGGGCATTTCACCAAAATGATTCATAATGGTATCGAGTATGGAATGATGCAGTCTTTCGCTGAAGGTTTCGCATTATTGCGTGGCAAGGAAGAATTTAAACTGGACATGGCACAAATTTCAGAGCTATGGCGTCACAGTTCGGTGGTGCGTAGCTGGCTGCTGGACCTGATGGCTGACTTCCTTGCGGATGACCAGACCCTGAGTGATGTTGAACCCTTTGTCGCAGACTCTGGCGAGGGTCGCTGGACAGTCGTAGAATCGATTGATCAGGGCGTTGCTGCACCTGTGTTGGCGCTCGCATTACAAATGCGTTTCAATAGTCAGGATCAGGAAGGCTATGGTAATCGACTCTTGTCGATGATGCGAAACGCATTTGGCGGTCACCTGGTAAAAGAGAAGGGCGAATGATTGCGCTGTTCCTAAGGGGGGCTGTTGAATGAATGATCCATGTACATTTGTCATTTTTGGAGCGACCGGTAATCTGGCGAAAAATAAATTATTGCCGGCGCTTTATCACCTGGAAGAAGCCGGCAAGCTATCGAGTGGTATCTCTATTCTCGGAATGGGCAGGAAGGAGTACTCACGTGAACAATGGCTGGATTATGTACGCCTGCAATTGCAGACCCGAGCCCGGGGATCATTAAAGGAAGACGTCTTCAATCGTCTGGCTGAGCGCCTGCATTATCGTCATGGTGATCTCCGTGAGCAGCAAACATATCAGCTAATAGCTGACCTGATCGAAAGTGATAACAGTTTCAGCGCGAATGTACTGTTTTATTTATCCATACCACCTTCCGAATATGTGCAGGTAGGGCGTTCACTGGCTGTGGCAGGCTTAAACACAGAGGAGCACGCATGGAAGCGCTTAATCATAGAAAAACCCTTTGGTTATGATTCCGAGAGTGCCATGTTGCTTGAGCAAGCCTTGCATAAGGAGTTCAAGGAAAGCCAGATTTTCAGGATTGATCATTATCTGGGTAAAAGCATGGTGCAAAATGTGCTGGTATTTCGTTTTGCCAATCTTATGCTGGAGCCTTTATGGAACAGAAATTATATTGACCATATACAGATTACACATTCTGAATCTCAGGGAATTGCCGGGCGCGCTGGTTATTATGATGGTGCAGGCGCATTACGCGATATGCTGCAAAGCCATTTACTGCAAATGTTGACCCTGGTTGCCATGGAACCACCACCTGCGCTGGATGCCGAATCCTTACGTGATGAGAAAGTTAAAGTATTAAAATCTATCAGGCCCATTCCAAAAAATGCTGTGCATGCGCATGCATTCCGCGCACAGTATTCATCAGGACATGTCGATGGAGAGAAAGTTCGCGGTTATCTCGAAGAAGAAGGGATACAGGCGCAGAGCACAACAGAAACATTTGCCTCGATGAAATTGTATATTGATAACTGGCGCTGGCGTAATGTGCCTTTCTATCTGCGTACCGGAAAACGTATGGCGCGCAACAGTTCATTGATCAGTATACGCTTCAAACATCCGCCGCAGCAATTGTTCAGGCAGTCGCAAATAGAACAATTAAAGCCGAACTGGATTGTGTTGGGTATCCAGCCGCATGAATGCATGCGCATAGAAATACAAACCAAGCAGGCTGGGCTGGATTTATTGACCGAAACCACGCAGTTGGATGCGAGTTCCTGTATGTCAACGGATTTAAAAATTGACGCTTATGAGGGCTTGATCATTGATGCTATTCAGGATGATCATTCCCTGTTCCTGCGTTACGATGAAATTAAATGGGCCTGGGAAGTCATGGATCCGGTACTGAAAGTATGGTCGATGGAACGTGATTTTATTTCCACCTATCCCGCAGGTAGCTGGGGGCCGCGTGAAGCCAATCGGATTTTTGATCGCGAGGATCAGTATTGGAGAAATTCGCTTGAAGATGAACCAGAATAGTTCAAATGGGTAAAGATATTAAGTTCGCCAGGCTGCTGGGTATCAGTCGCCAGGATAATGGCCATTTGATGCAGATAAGCATGAATGATCAGGTGCAAAATCACATCGGTAGCATGCATGCCAGTGCTCAATTTGCACTGGCCGAAATAGGCAGTGGCGATTTTCTGCGAACACAATTCCCGGATTTGAGCGGTATGGCTTACGCCGTTGTCAGGCGTGCAGAAATCAAGTACAGCAAGCAAGTCAATGCTGACTTGTTTGCCCATCCCTCTATTAA
>Ga0316205_10001817_pt1 | contig 24596 bp, 22 predicted proteins | sample 3monthpyrite_MG_FD_204941 | JGI IMG/M metagenome (GOLD analysis project Ga0316205, IMG submission 204941) | Microbial mat bacterial communities from mineral coupon in-situ incubated in ocean water Damariscotta River, Maine, United States -... | ecosystem: Environmental > Aquatic > Marine >... | reverse complement strand
CATTGGGGCCAACGATACCGTAAGGATCAATCATGTCTGGCGTGATAATGCCCAGACCCTTCGAACGTGCCTTGAAAACTGCGTTGTTATACATGACCCGTTCTACCTGATCGAGCAGTTTTTCAGCACCATCCATTATATCTCTAGCGCGTTTTTCAAATCCATCGGGTAAACCTGCGCGAACGCCTCCCGGTACAATGTACATATGATAAATACGCGCACCTGTCATCTCCTCAAACAGATCGAGTACAAAATCTCTGTAGGCTGTGGTCCAGTTGGGTACGGTATACTGACCAAAAGCACCACTCATACCTCCTATCCACATAAGGAAACTGGCAAGTCGCATGAGTTCCAGATTCATGGTACGTAACCAGATCGCGCGCTCAGGTACTTCAATGCCACTAAGTTGCTCTACCGCATGGGAATAGAGGTATTCATTAAAAGTTGGCTCTGGCACAGCAATTCGGCATACCACCGTAAAGTTCTGAATAAAGGTACGACGCTCCATCAATTTTTCAAAACCACGGTGCAGATAACCAACATGGGTTTTGCAGTCGATAATTGTATCGCCGTCCAGTGTAAGTTCAAGAGACATGTTGCCGGTTATTCCCGGGTGCTGTGGTCCTTGCCAAAGTTTGACGTATTTCCCCGAGGCCATATCAACAGGTTCGGGTTGAGCAAAGTCCAGTGCAGAGGAGTGGCCAGTTAGTGGTGTCATTTTTCACTCCCTCCACGATTTGGATATATCTCGACTTTCATATGTTGACGTGGTTCCTCGCTTTGTCTTCCTGCACGGTGACCAAAACGTTCTTCACTAAATTTTTTTGTATCGAATTCTCTACGCATGGGTGGAATCTGATCCCAGCCTTCGAGGCAGAAATCTTCATCTACTCGCGGACTACCTGGAAAACGAATGCCGTACATTTCACGTAGTTCGCGCTGGTATGTCCAGGCCTGTGCCCAGAGTGTATGAATGGAAATCATTTCTTCGTTATCACGACTGATATTGACATGTATGCCAAGTGAATATTTTTTGTCGTAGTTATGTAACATATAAACCAGTGTGAAAATTTCATCTTCAATATAATCAATGCAAGTCATAAAATTAAGATGTGTATAACCTTCACGATCACGCAACTCACGCAGCAGTGTTTCGGCACTGTGCTTTTTGACATTAAATGTTGTCAGGCGTGATTTTCGTTCAGTAATATCACTGATATTGAAATCACGTTGTAATCTTTCCAGCATATCGTTCATAAGTTCATTACCAGTTATAGTCAGGCATATCCCAGTTCTTAATTACTTTTTTCTGGTTAGTTTTATACCAGTCAAAATTTTCTACATATCGGTTGGCGCCATCACATTCACCGGCTTTAATTTTTTTCTGTAACTCCATAATGCCCGCAACTAATACTTCAGGTCGTGGCATACAACCGGTGATATATAAATCGACCGGAAGGTATTGATCAAACTGATTTACAGTATTGTAACTATCAAAGTACATTCCACCGTTAACGGGACAGATACCAAGGGCTATGACAAACTTGGGGCCTTGCATCTGTTCATAACTTCGAACAATACGCTTTAACGTTTTAACCGAAGCATAACCACCGATTACGAATACGGATGATTGTCTGGGAGTAGGGCGACCGGCAACCCCGAAACGGTTAGCATCAAAACGCGCAGTCATTAACGGGCGTAATTCTATTGCCCCACAACCTGTTCCAAACGCTAATATCCATAATGAATTAGCACGCGCCCAGTTAGCAAAATCTTCTACCGCTTTTATAGGGTAAGGTTCATATGCCTGTGGTCGTGCATTACTGAATAATTGTTGCTCTTCATCTGTAAGCCCGGAATTTTCTAATGTATCTTCTGTGTTTAGTGTTTTTTTAAACATAGTCAGGATCTCTTTAACTCGTTAGTACCATCTGCACATATACGATTGACATTATTCCGATCAGAGTTGGAATTTTAAAGAAAAATCGAATGCCCTGATCAACCCGAAAACGTGGAAATGCAACACCAATAATTATGGCGACCATATAGATAAAAAAGGTTTTAATCATCAGTTCAAGCCAGCCTGTGGCACCACCAAAGAACAGGTTCATAAATAACACTAGTTTCGTTGCACCGAACAACGCCCGGTTAAGTTGCATTAACCCAAGATAGGCACTGTGGAATTCGGTTGGCGGACCGATGGGTATTTCCTGTGGTGCTAGAAAAATATCAAAAGGTGAGTAGCCCATCATACCGAGAAATGCCAGCATCGCGGCAAGTGTGGCGACCCAGTTAGTAACCACGGTCCAGTTTTGCCAGCCACCTTGTTGAGCTGCAACTATTTGCGTGATTGATAATGTGTCGTATTGAATTACAATTGAAATAACGGCAAGTGCAAATGGCACTTCGTATGCGGTCATTTGCGATAATCCACGGGCAATACCAATGGCACTATAGGGGTGTCCGCTTTCACCTGCACCTAGAGCCATACCTAGCTGCCCAAAAAACATAAAATAAATAACCAGAAAAAGGTCACCAGCCATGCTGAAATTCGAGAACATTTCATCGCCGTAAATAACTGGTACAAAAGCCAGTGTACCGATGCCCCCAGCAATACGAAAGACCGGGCCGAGATAAAACATCACACCATGACTAATAGCGGTGCGCTTGAAGAAATTTTTAAGAATATTTATAAATGGCTGTCGATATGGAATACCAATACGACCCTGGACTTTGGCAATAATACGTTCGATGAACGCCCCCATCAGTAAACCATAAGTTGTAACGATTAATAAGGTTAATGAAAAGTTACCAATCTTACTTAGCCATGCACCTAGTCCTTCAACGATCATAATGTCAGCCCTCCATTTACCAGGAACATAGCAACAAAATACATAATGATAAACAGGGCATAGGTTTGTCCATTGCCATTATAAAAAACTCGTAATGAAGCAGCAAAAGAATGAGTCCATTCAATAACTGAATTCCAGAAAGCAGTAGCTCTTGGTCTAACAACAAAACCAATAGCACGATCATAATGAGCATAAAAATTATATGCAAAGTGAGTCTCTTCCGGGCGACGTGGACGTTCCGCAGCGTAAACAATATTAAACTGTTCAACTTTTTGAATTTTCATTGTTTTTGCAAAAAGCAATAAAAGAATGAGTGGTGCTATCCAGACACCAGCGATAATGGCCATTATTAATGGTGCATCCCAGTAGCCGTAATGAGCTTGCATCGCTGTACCTTGCCATACCAGTGTATTACTTATCCATGGGTCTATTGCTGTTGATATCGAATCAATCAAAATTTTTGGATATGCTGAAATTACAAAAATAATTATTATTAAAATTGCCTGGGGTATTAATAAAATAACAGGTGCTTCACGTAATTTATTATGCTCAAGTTTTCGCTGTCCAAGAAAGACTGTTTGTAATAGACGGAACATATAAAGAAAAGCTACGGCGCTGGAAAAAAATGCAAACGCTGCAATCCAGTACCAGCCTTTGTCCATCAGTGCATTAAAAAACATCCACTTACCACCATAACCACTTAATGGAGGAACACCCGACATAGCGATAATCGCAATCATGGTAAAGGTGAAAGTAACCGGCATGTTTTTGATGAGTCCGCCCATTTTGTACATAAAGCGTTCATTGGTGCGCAAAATAACACCGGCAATTGACAGGAACAGGATGCCTTTGAATAAAAAATGATTTACGGTCATATACATTGCAGAGACCCAACCAAGGTGACTCATTAACGCAACACCCGTTACGATGTAACCTAGTTGCCCCATGCTGGAGTATGCGACTAGACGCTTTATATCTTCCTGGAAAACAGCCATTAATGCACCAAAAGTGGCCGTAAGTATACCAATCCAGCCTAGTACATAAGCGGGGTTGAGGCCGATATCTGAACGCACACCTAGATGAGCCGCTATAATAATGAGCCCAAAGATACCTGCCTTACTAACCACAGAAGACAGAATCGCAGTAAAGTCATCATCCGATTCTGCATACGCTTCTGGTAACCAGATGTGTACACCGAAGCCGCCCATTTTAATGATAAAACCGATTGCTAACAGGCTAAATGCAAGAGTAGTTGCGCTACCACTATCACCAAGACTAGAGAGTAAATAGTTTCCAGTGGTACTATAAGAGACGGCAAAACCAAGCAGAATGAAATAAGCTGAAGCAAGTGAAAACAGAAGATAAGTTAATGCAGGTTTAACTCCATTTTTATGGCCATTTACCTGAACACTTTCCAGATCATTTCCCCTGTTATTTCCAGAGTCATTTCCCGGGTCACAATTTTGTTTATTACGACCTAGCATAACTAGAAGGTATGAACTAATCGCCATTAATTCCCAGCTGAAAAAAAACTCTAACGAGGTTTGAGCACATAATAATGTCGCCAGAGATAAAAGTAATACACTAAGTAAAGGATAGAAACCTTTTCTATCATCAGTACGGTACATGGTAGCAAAACTTACTAAAACTCCACCACCTATAAGAAGATAACTAAACAGGCTGTTAATACCTTGTAGGTCTTTTGTCAGTAAGTAACCACCGATAGAAACTGCCAGCAGCATAATTAAACTTTTAAAACGGTTGTTTAAACGATCAATTAGCCAGATAGCAAAACCAACAATTAATGGAATATACATTGTCTGGTGATCTACATTCATGAATGTAGACATAGCATAACCGATTGCAAATAAAATCAAGGCCGTTATAGCAATAGGCATTCGCTGTAAAAAATCAGTTGTTGCTGCAACTGATTCTGCATTTTCTACATTACGTGCATAACTAAACCAACGGAATAAATAGGCACCTTCTAGTAATGAGCCTGCTAATATTAATGCTATCCAGCCAAATAGTTGGTTGCTTGCCAGTAACATCACGAGTTCCCATTTAGCCCAGAACCCGGGGAACGGGGGCAAACCTATCAGAGCGCTCAATAGAATACACAGTAGTAATATTATATCCGGTTGCTTTGCAATTGATGACCAGTCTTTTATATTCTTTTTATCAACAATAGCAGCTAGCCAGAATAACCCGGCTTTTGCAAAAAGGTGATTAATAAACAGGCCGCCGATAATAAGTGGTAAATGTTCATTTGCTTCGAGTTGAACTAACAGGGCTATTGTGAGTGTAAGCAATCCCATCTGACCAATAGATGAATAACCTAATAATCTTTTAGTATTGTTCTGTTTAAGCCCAATGAAATTGGAGATTAGAAATGTAAGCCCGCCTATTAATGCAATGCTGGGTAAATAAATATCCATTATTGGCAGTACTTTATATAACGCAAAAAAGACACCAGCCGAAACACCAACAGATATTAATGAAGCAATTCCACCAGGCGCGGTTTCGTATACGTCGAGCCCCCAGCCATTTGCCGGGTAGGGTTTAAGTTCAATAAGCAAACTTGTTAATATAAATAGTGTTGCGATAAAACCAATTGGTCCATTAATTAGTTCGCGGTTAGCAATGATGTCATCTATGTTAAGCGTGCCTGTCTGATAATAAATAAAAATTGTGCCTAATAGAAAAAATGCAGATGCGATTGAGGTCGCCATAATGTATTTAAACCCCGCAGCTAGACCATTAGCTGTACGCTCCATACCGATTAATGCATAGGTTGCTATAGATGTAATTTCGATAAAGATAAACAGGTTAAAAAGGTCACGAGTCATCACCATGCCATTTATTCCCATTACAAGAATAATGTAGAGTAGTAATGCAGATGCATGCTGCTTTAATCTGGGCAGGTAATGCCATGCACCCAGTAAAGCAACTGTATTGACTGCGAGTACGAAAGCGCCTTCAAACAAACCAAACCGGAGGTTAATTGAAAAGGGTGGTTTTATTCCCGCAGTTTCAATATCCATAATCAATGTGCCATTGTAAATTGACAGCAGATTAAGGCCGGCGATAACAATCATTATTAATAATGTAGCAATAAATACCAGAATGGCTGAATTACGGTTAGCACGATATATCAGAGGAATTAGAAAGCCGGCACCGAGTGCAGTTATATAGATACCCAGTGGTTGCAGAAAAATATCTATTATATTTGTCATTGCTACCATTTAGATTCCGTCAATTTGTCAATCATCAGTGTTTTATGAGTTTTATAAATTCGTACTGCAAATGACAACATGACGGCAGTGACACCAAGACCAATTACGATTGCAGTTAAAACCAGTGCAGATGGAACAGGATCAACAACAAGATTTGTCGCCTCACTCATGGGTACTGCATTATTTATAATAGGAGCAGTACCACCGGTTACATAACCAATAGAAACCATAACCATGTGAATACCTGTATCCATCAATGAAAAACCAATGATTATGCGAATCAAATGACGTTGAGTTAACATACCCCATAAGCCAAGTAAAATTAGAATGAAACCACTGCTCAGCACAATGAGAGAAATAGGGAAGTTGATTAGTGTATTCATACTGGATCATCCTCTTCGTCGTTTGATTCTTTACGAAAACGGTCAAGAACGGCACTCAGCTCAAAACCAACTTTTAGACCAACAAAGGTATATATCAGTGGTATTGCCCCAGCGCTAAACAAGTTTCCATAAGTACCAGAACTTATAAAACGGTTGTCTAAAAAACCGCCTGCCATCACAACACCAAGTACACCAATTACTACGTAACTAAAACCAGATAAAGATTCTGTGATGGCAATTAGTAATCGGCTAATGTGTGATTCAGGTAAAGCAAGTAATAGAAACATCGTGCCTGATGCTATTATTGCGCCTCCCTGAAAACCACCACCAGGGGAAAGGTGACCATTTATGAAAACATAAACACCGAATAATATGATCATTGGCAATAGCAACTCAGTTGCCGTTTCAACTATTTCACTAGAAGATTTTTGTTTGATGACTGTTTCTTTGGCTGATTTTTTCTGTTGCTGATTATTATGTTTGCGTTGTTTACGTCGTAATAACAGACCCACTCCTGCAGCTGAAATAAACAGCACTGTGACTTCACCTAAAGTATCGAGTCCACGATAAGTTACAACAACTGCCGTTACAAGGTTTGGCGCACCAATTTCCTGAGGACCTTTTTCAACATAATAGTGAGCTAGTTTAGAAAGAGAGGTATTTTCAGTGTAATTTGCTACAAGATTAAAAAATATAATTGCCATCAATGCGAGCATCATAAAAATGAACATTCGTTTGATCATTTAACGGCTTCCTTGTTGACGGTACTTGCTGTACTGCTTACATTTTTCTGGCTTTCATTGCTGTTTGCTTCTTTAAGCTGGTCAATAACAGTCGAAGGCGTTTCAAATATGCCAGTAGCATGGGCAGCACGTGCCAGTGCGTGTGATGAAACTGGGTTGGTTAACATAACAAAAAATATCAGAATAATGAGCTTCAATGACCAGGCAGGGTGTAAGAAAGCAAGACCTATTAACACTAAAATGGTGCCGAGTGTAGTTGCCTTGGTGCCAGTTTGAATACGGTTATATGTATCAGGCATACGCAATACACCAAGGCCTGCTGAAAATAGAAACAGGCTACCGGTTATTAACAACAGGTTTCCAATAATATCGCTGATAAGTAACTCCATTTATATCATATTCATTTTTAATAGATTCATTCTTCTTCTATGCTCTCTTCAGTTTTATTCTGTGTCTTACGAATGGCATAGAGAAATATCATTGTCGTCAGACCAGAACCAATAGACGCTTCTGTCATTGCAACATCAGGTGCAGCCAGTACTACATATACAACAGAAGCAAACAGGCTTGCTAATCCGGCACTTATAACTGCGCTAAGCATACTATCTAGAAATACAGCGAGCATTCCACCAACAAGAATACCAACACAGAGCACAATAGTGAGTAATGATAAAACGGGAATAGACATGACAGTTTCAAATTCCTTTTTCGAGAAAACGAGCCACGGCAAGTACGCCGAGGAAACTGAGTAGGCCATAAACCAGAGCAACATCAAGATAAATATATCGTTCCGCCTGATGTGCCAGTAATGCAATAAGAGCTATGGTTACTACAGTTAATAAATCAATAGCGACTACACGGTCAACGGTATCAGGACCAATCACCAGTCGAATGATGCCGAACACAATGCTAAAAAAAATAAGCACGGCACAAATAATCACAGTAATTTCTGTCATGCCGATGGACATAAAATATTATCCATAAATCACTCTCAGGAGTTTTTCAAAACGGCCTGATATTTCTTCAGTGGCCTGCGCTTGATCAGTAGAGCGTATATTAATGCAATGAACATAAAGAAAATCATCATTGATATCAACAACCAGTGTGCCGGGAGTTAATGTAATGGTATTAGCTAATGCAAGCCGACCGATAGGTGATTTAAGTTCTGTTTTTATTCGGATAATACCCGGTTTGATATTAATGCTTGGCGAAAATACAAGAGCCATTACATTAAGATTCGCTTTAATCAGTTCAACAAAAAAAACAGCAAGGAACGCAAGGTAATATACAATGACCTTTGGCGACCACCTGATAACACTGTAGACACGAGAAAAACTTGAAAATGCTAATGCTATTACGGCAGATACAACTACACCGACTATAACTGTGTTGAATTCAAACGTATTATTGGCAATCAGCCAGATTATAAGTAATGTCAACCACAGATTAATAAACTGTAGAGGAATGTTCGCGGCGCCAGGCATAGAGCAGTGTGGTTAACCTCATATCAGATCTAACGTAAGTTACTGAATGCTACAATTTCACGGCTTGCCGCATATTGACATGGGTCAAAAATAAAAATTCTATAAATGCTTAAATTAGTAAGATTATTTATTACGTATCATTATATAAGTATATTAAGTTTATATTACAAACCTGCATCTAATAAGTTTTTAATACTATAATCAACAATCAACGACTTGAAACAACAAATGAGATAATTGAATAATGGAAAAAGCAGATATAGGCCTTATTGGGCTGGCAGTTATGGGTCAGAATCTCGTTCTGAATATGGCTGATCACAATTACCGTGTTGCTGTGTTCAATCGTACAACTAGCAAGGTTGATGATTTTATTAATGGACCGGCAAAAGGAACCAGTATCAAAGGAACCTATAGCATGGAAGAGCTAGTTGAATCATTGGCAAAACCACGCAAGGTTATGCTGATGGTAAAAGCGGGTGAGGTGGTTGATCATTTTATTGAAATGTTAGTACCATTACTCGATCCTGGTGACGTTATCATTGATGGTGGTAACTCACATTTCCCTGACTCTACACGTCGCACAAAATATCTAAGAGAGAAAGGCTTACGTTTTATTGGAACAGGTGTCTCAGGCGGTGAAGAAGGTGCTCGTTTTGGTCCATCAATTATGCCTGGTGGTGACCCTGAAGCCTGGCCTCTGGTGAAAGATATTTTTCAGGCGGTCTCAGCGAAAGTAGATGGTGAGCCTTGTTGCCAGTGGGTGGGGCAGGATGGCGCTGGACATTTTGTGAAAATGGTGCACAACGGTATTGAATATGGCGATATGCAACTGATTTGTGAGGCTTATACTTTGATGGAAAAAGTATTAGGTATGAGCTGTGACGAGATGCATGAGGTATTTAAAGAATGGAATAGCGGCGTGCTTGATTCATACCTTATCGATATTACAAAAGATATTCTCGCCGTTAAAGATGCAGATGGAGAACCACTTTTAGATAAAATTCTAGATACTGCTGGTCAGAAAGGCACAGGAAAATGGACGGGAATAAGTGCTCTCGATCTTGGGGTTCCATTAACATTAATCGGTGAGTCAGTTTTTGCCCGTATTTTATCTTCGTTAAAAGATGAGCGTGTACGCGCATCCGCAATTCTAGGCCCGGGACCAGTAACTACAGGAGACATAAATAAAGAGTCTAACAATGCTGATATTATAAATTCACTTCGTGATGCTTTGTATGCCTCGAAGATTATTTCGTACGCACAGGGATTTATGTTAATGCGTGAAGCCGCCAAAGATCAGGGCTGGAATCTCAATTATGGTGAAATTGCTCTTATGTGGCGTGGCGGCTGTATTATTCGAAGCGCTTTTCTTGGTAATATTAAAGATGCTTATGACAAAGACCCGCTACTTGAAAACCTGACACTTGATAATTTCTTTACAGATGCGCTTAAATCAGCAGAAGAAGGCTGGCGTAAAGCTGTAGTACTTGCTGTACAAAATGGCATACCAGTACCCGCATTCTCATCTGCATTATCTTATTTTGATGGTTATAGAAGTGAACGCCTGCCGGCAAATCTATTACAGGCACAGCGTGATTATTTTGGTGCACATACATATGAACGACTAGATAAAAAGCGTGGTGAGTTCTTTCACACAGACTGGACAGGCCATGGTGGAGACGTTGCGTCAACTACTTACGAAGTATAAGCCGATAATAGACTACACTACTTGTAAGCTGGCAATAAATGACTCTGTAAAGACATGGAAATTAATAAAGATTTTTCATTACACATAGAAGACACATCACTAGGCGATGTTTTACCTTTACTCAAAGAACTGGCTAATGGGCTCATTAATCATAGTCAATGGATAAAGGTATTACATCGAACACTTATTTGTGATGAATTACCTAACGATGAAGATTTATCTGTAGAAGCACATCATCTTTGCAAGTTTGGGAAGTGGTATTATGAGTTATCAGATTCTGAATTTAAAAATGATCCGAGTTTTATAGAAACAGGTGAATTACATATTAAGGTACATGATAAAGCCCGCAAATTACTAAACGAAAAAATGACGGGCAAGGTCATAACCAGTCAGGAATATAATGATTTTACTGATACGGCAAATGATTTTCGCATTGCCGTACAGAATTTACAGTTCTCATTAATTAGTAAGGTATGTGCAGTTGATCACCTGACGGGGGTATGGAATCGACATGCTATGTCGTACATGATTAACAAGGAGCATGAACGTGCCCGCCGAACAGGTAATGAGAATGTAGTTGCTATACTGGACTTTGATGATTTTAAGAAAATTAATGACCTGCACGGACATATTGCAGGTGATCGAGTGCTTAAAACTGCCATACAGTTTTTTGTTAAAAACTTACGTAAATACGACATAATTTTTCGTTATGGTGGTGATGAATTTCTATTATTGTTTCCTGAAACTAATATTAATCATGCGTGTGAACTTCTAGATCGATTGCGCCAGGAATTAAATCAAATTCCTATTAAGGTTAGTAATACTAATAAAATAAATATCAGTGTTTCTATTGGTATATCTAAAATGGATGGTAAGTCAACTTCTACTGAAGCTATTAAGATGGCAGACAATGCCCTGATAGAAGCCAAGACACAAGGCCGTGATTGCGTACGTGTCTGGAATTTAGATTGAAGGTTTACTAGTAACCTGATTATAAAATACTATAATCATATTTTCTTTTTGTAGTTATAAATAACGAAGATAAACATATAAACTACTAATCATTATAGATACCAGCATCATTGGAAATGCTAACAACATAAAAGGCAGAAACCTTATCGGTTGGCCTGATCTTTCAGCAAATCCTGCAACAATTAAATTAGCACTTGCGCCAACCAGACTTCCATTACCGCCAAGACATGCCCCCAGTGCAAGTGACCACCAGATAGGTATTAATTCTTCAGTACCGCCAAAACTTACGGCCATATTTTTAATAATTGGAATCATGGTAGCGACAAATGGAATGTTATCTATAATTGCAGATGCAATTGCAGAAACAAATAAAATTGAAATAGCAGTTACTGCTTTGTCACCATCCGTAAGTTCAGTAACTTCATGAGCTAATAACTCCAGTAAGCCAGTTGTCTCTACACCATAAACTAAAATAAATAATCCTATAAAAAAGAAGATGGTTATCCATTCTATATCACACAATGATTTAGCAACCAACTTAGACTGTTTATCCTGGTCGTGTGGTAAACAGTTTAAGATAAGTAATAAAGCTGCACCGAACATAGCGATAGTTGCTGGTTGATATCCATAATCATGACCAACTATAAAACCGAACATAACCAGTGCCAGAACTGATAACGACTTTTTAAGTAATACCCAGTCTTTTATTGCATCTATTTCACGGTACATCATTACTTTGTTTATAAGTGCTGTATCGGCTTTAAGGTGTCTTCCCCAGATAAAGTAGATGGGAATAATTGAAATTAATAATATTAAAATGGCTATTGGGGCCAGATTAAATAGAAAATCGTTATAACCAAGTCCGGTTGCTGAGCCGATCATAATGTTAGGAGGGTCACCAATCAAGGTGGCTGTGCCTCCTATATTAGATGCAAAAATTTCAGCAAATAAATACGGGTAAGCATTTAACTTCAGTGTATCTGTTATGAGTAGTGTAATAGGTGCTATCAATAAGACGGTGGTGACGTTATCTAATAGTGCGGATAACAGGGCAGTGACTAACATAAGCATTACCAGAATGCCCCAGGGGTCAGCTTTAACTATTTTAGCTGAACGAATGGCAAGATATTGAAATACACCTGAATCACGTGTGATACCAACAATAATCATCATTCCAGTGAGTAATCCAATGGTATTAAAATCAACACCCTGTACAGCAGCTTCCTGAGTAAGTACACCTCCAACAATCATCAATGCTGCTGCCATCATAGATATGACAGCTCTATTCAGGCGTTCAGATACGATTAATACATAACTTAAGACAAACAGGCTACCTGCATACCAGACAGGAGATAGACCAAAAATCACTTCAGCCTGATGTGCGTCATGCATTTTTTATGCCTCCAGCTTTAAAAATTTTCTCACCTATTTCCCAATACGAAATCATCCCCATTAATTTGCAGGAACCTGGTTCTACAACAGGAATACTGGACCTTGTATTAAAAAGCTGCATCATTGTTTCAGTAAGTGGGGTAGTGGGCGCAACAGGTTTAATTTCATTGTTCATACAGATGGATATTGGCTGATCTTTTACTTCTGAGAATCGTTGAAACAAATCCTCAAAAGATTCGTGAATGAAACCGATATTTTCGAGTCCTTCATGTAAAAAGACAGCTTTAGGTATGACCTGCTTTAATAGGCAGTTAACACCAAACATACCAAGATAACAAAAGTTTTCATCAACAACAGGTAAATTCCGATATCGATTTTTCATTATATAATCGGCAGCGCACTGAATGGTGTCAGTTGGACTAAGGGTAGTTGGATTTGGATCCATTGCTTCAGATGCATTCATAGAATTACTCAATATGCCCTTTTAAGATTAGGAATATTATGGGTTAATATTCGTTATATTTATTCCCTTAACGACAAACATAATACCTGCTTTCTATCCGTGTAATGTTGAAATATTATAGTAAGTTTGAATATATTTGAATATAAACGCGTTTAAAGCATGTCTTAGTATTTGATTTGATATCTAGCCATATCTAAAAATTATTTTTTTGATAATTGTCAATTAAGCAAACATAAACAATTGTATTATTGATTTCAATATCTAATTAACTTAAAAATTTGACCTGTTTTTTAAAAATAACGTATTAAGTAAGATGATTTAACTATATATATTGTATTAAGCATAAGATAAAACAGGTAGCCAAACGTTTTTGATCTCATTATTTTTTTAACTGCTAATGAGTCGTTTCTAACTAAATGATTAACCTGTATTTATTGGACGATGCTCAATATGACTGATATAGAGAAAAAACATGCGGGAATAATACAGGCACTGATACAGGAATTTGAGACGCACAGGCTACCATGTCTATTGTGTATTAAAGATAAAGTCGATAATGGAGATGCTCTCAATGATGGGGATATTGAATTTCTTCATAGAATGATTAATGATGCACGGGGGACTATACCTCTAACTATTTATTGCACAGAATTACATGATTTCTGTATATGTGTAGTATGTATGTTTAGAGATATTACAGAAAAAGCCCTTGTAAATGAGGAAAATGAGAAAAACGAAATTACTGATTTAGTAAATTGTATTACTCAATAACTTATTGCCCTTGCTCTAGTGTCCAGCGAATAGCGCGATGAGTGAGCTTATGCGCTGAAGTTAGACCAAGTTTCTTTTTAATATGTGCTTGATGGGTTTCAATAGTCTTGACACTTAAATTAAGTCGCGTAGCCATTTTGCCAGGTGTAATACCCTGACCAATCATTTCAAATACCTGCAATTCACGGTTTGATAATAAATCTATTCCCTGTTTATCATCATTGCCGCTAACCATATTATTGAGTATTCTTTCGGTCATGTTCTCACTTAGATAAACTTTTCCATTGAGCACCTGTCGAATAGCCGGAATAATTTTTTCCTGTGCTTCCTGTTTGTTAATATAACCACGGGCACCAACGGCTAGTACACGTTCAGCGTAAAGAGACTCATCATGCATTGAAGCAACTAACATTAGTATATCGCTGTTTCGTGCTTTTATATGTTCGATTAGATCCAGACCACTACCCCCGGCCAATGAAAGGTCAATAATAGCCAGATCAGGTGTAATTGTAGTGAGCAACTGTAATGCAGACGCCATATCGCCGGCTTCACCACAGACTTTCAGATCTGGCGTATCACCAATAAGCTGTGCAAATCCGGCACGAACCAGAGGATGATCATCTACAATGAGAATTTTCGACATCAATGACTCTCTTTAGTGATAGGGAAACGGCAGCATACTTTTGTACCACGATCTCCATCTGGATTAATCGTGATTTCACCATCAAAAAGTCCGCAACGATGTTTCATTATACTCAAACCAAGACCTGTAGAGTCACCTAAATTAAGAGGTATTCCAATGCCATTATCAATCACTTCCAGTACACCATGGTCCTGTTCAATTTTAAGTGTAACGCCTATCTGACTAGCATCTGCATGTTTAATCGCATTACACAATGACTCCTGTACGATACGGTACAGGTGGGTAGCGGTGGCATCATCTAAGAGTAGTACAACATCATCAATCTGAAGTTTTATTGGAATATTGCTCTGCTGTTGTATGTTCTCGGTAATCTCCTGCAAGGACATCATGAATCCATCTGCATAAATCTGAATTGGCATTAATCCACGTGAAAGTGCTCGGACCTGAGTCAGTGCTTCGTGTAAACCATGAGCTAACTGACTGGCGAGTTCATGTTCAGACTCTGTTGCATTGTTTAATAAGCTTTGAGCCAACATACCCAGGCCTGTTAACTGCTGTCCCAGTCCATCATGTAACTCCTCGCCAATACGGCGCTGCTCACGAGCAGGGATTGCGATAATCTCACGTTGTAATTTTTGTTGTGTACTTAAATCCATAATTAGACCAGCAAACAGGTGAGTGTGTGTTAACTGTATTTCTCCGACAGATAAATATATCGGGAACTGAGAGCCATCCTTGCGCTGACCTAATAACTGTTGTCCTTCGCCAATTATTTTCTTAATACCTGTTTTCAGGTAGTTTTCTATATAACTTTCGTGTTTCTCTCTATGTGGTGAGGGCGTTATTATTTTTATGTTTTTGCCCAAAAGTTCTTTTGAAGAATATCCAAACATAGTTTCGGCGGATGGATTAAGGAACTGAACAATACCGTGTGTATCTATAAGAAAAATCGCCTCATGAGCTGTTTTTGCGAGGGTGTGAAAGGTTTCGGCCTGTTGCTCGATTTTTTGTGCCATAGGCTGAGTGATGCGTAAAAATATAATACTCGCAGGAATCACGACAAACAGCGTGGCTACAATAGCCATTCCACCGGCATAAACAAATGGTGTATAGATTTTATTTAGATTAATTCCATCTACTACATCGCTATTAATTAGTTCGAGTAAACCAAAATAAATTGAAGCAATAGATATAGTTGCCACAACCAGTGTCGCGCTGACCATCAGCCCTATATGCAAAAGATATGTCTGTTTTTTTCTCACCTAGATATATTACTCGAAAAACCTGTTATGTTTATACGAATATATCCCTATGTGGGTATAAGGGATTCCCTGATGGTCGTTTAGTTATTTTAGGGACATGCTAATGACAACCTTAAATGGATGATAAATAAATGACTATGCAATTACAAAAAACATCAATTGATAACATAATCACCCCAATTACCGGTAGAGCGGGTTTCGTTCAGTCAGCGATAGGTGGCACACAATGTCGAACCTGCAATATCAGAGGCGGTTGTCTGGTAGAACAGTTAAACAAAACTCAAGATCATTCATTACGGGTAGCAAAAAATAGAAGGGAACTATCAAAAGACGAGCATGTGTTTCATGGTGGAGATGATACAAATGCGATATATATCGTTAGTCGCGGATCACTTAAATCTTATATGTTGATGGAAAATGGTGAAGAACAGATTCTTGATTTCTACACCGCGGGAGATGTCTTTGGTCTGGATGCTATGGGCAGCAATTGTCATATTTCGTCTACTGTCGCACTGGAAACTACAGTCATCTGCAAGTTACCCTTATATGAATTACAACAACGTGCTTTAGGGCAGGAGTTCTTTAGTATGATTTCAGAAAACTTGCTACGCGACCATAATCAGATGTTGATGCTGGCAAGGAAAGGAGCAGATGGTCGACTTGCTAGCTTTTTTATGAATATGTCAGAACGCAGCAGAAAGAGTAATCAGGCATTTGATGAAATTATTTTAAGCATGACACGTCGCGATATAGCTAATTATCTCGGAATGGCCATAGAAACTGTTAGTCGTACACTTCGACGATTTCAGGATAGCGGCATGCTGGAAGTGACTCAGCGTAAGGTTAAGATATATGATTTTGATAAGTTGATGGTAATAGCCGGTACACAGGCTATATGTTAATTATCTTTGATTGAGTTACATCATAAATTTGTAACTTTTTAATTATATTATCTACTCTCTTCTCAAGTATATGTATATATTTGCAGGTACTAGAATACCTTTTATGCTCAAGGCACGGGTATAAATAAAAAAGTAAATCACAGAATTTACACAATACTTTTATCTAATTGTTAATTTAGCTAAAAGTTAATCCCTTTGCGAAATTAAATTAATAAAATCAGGACATTAGCAATGCATATTATTGCAGCAGATGTGGGTGGCACTAAAACACGGTTGGCATTTGCCGATGTTGAGGAACCGAATAATATTCTATATGAAGCTCGTTACCTAAGCGCTGAATTTGAGAGCTTTGAACCTATGTTGCATACCTTTATAAAGGGGTGTAAAACTGCAGCTAGCAAGTTTGAAATCGCTACTATTGACGCTTTAACTCTGGCATTACCTGGCCTGGTCAGTGAAACTTCAGCTAATTTAACTAATCTACCCTGGGTAATAAAAAAACAGTTATTAAAAGATACGTTTGGTATAAAAAACATTTATTTTATGAATGATTTTCAAGCCTCAGCACTCGGCACTCGACAGCTCCTTGATAGAGACAAAGTCACATTAAATGCGGGAAACCCTGATTCGGACAACTTAATAAAAAATACCACACGCGTGACTGTTGGTGCCGGTACCGGGCTGGGTTTAGCCTGGACTCAGGATAATTTACAGGAGCATGAAGTAACAACATATGCTTATGATACTGAAGGCGGACATATCGATTTTGCACCTGTTGATGATATTCAAATACGTTTGCTACAGTTTTTACAGAAACGTCATGGACACGTATCCTATGAAAGAATTTTATCGGGTGATGGTCTGGTAATGCTGTACCAGTTTTTTACAAATAAACCATGTCATGATATCAGCGCCGAATGGATCAATAAACAGGCTGAGAATAATCAGGCTGCTGACGACGCGCTATCACTATTTGTGAAAATTTACGGTGCATATATTGGCAATATAGCGTTATTGTATAAACCCTATGCGGGCATCTATATTACCGGGGGGATAGCAGCAAAACTTTTACATAAAATGCAATCAGAAGAATTTATCAATGGATACTTTAATAAAGGAAGAATGGAACCACTTGTAAAAAAAATACCGGTCTACCTTGTCACCAATGAGCGCGTTGGCATGCTAGGAGCTATGATGGAAACCATAAAAAAACACCATGCATTATTACCATAGAGATTAAAATGACTAAAAAATCAAAAGAATCACAGGATAAAAATTATCGATATTACACCGATGCAAATATTGGTACTGAACTAACGCGTAAAACATTAGTATTAATATTAGCAGGCGGCTCAGGTTCAAGACTAAAGGGCCTGACAAAATGGCGAGCAAAACCAGCGGTTCCTTTTGGTGGCAAATATCGAATTATTGATTTTGCACTATCAAATTGCGTGAATTCAGGACTAAGACGAATCGGTGTTTTAACACAATACAAATCTCATTCATTAATTCGACATCTACAGCGTGCCTGGGGATTTATGCGCGCCGAAATAGGTGAATTTGTTGAAATTATTCCAGCCCAGCAACGTGTTGATAATCAATGGTATCGCGGTACAGCAGATGCGTTATATCAAAATATTGATATTATTCGTCGCCATGATCCGGATCATGTGATTGTTCTGGGGGGTGATCATATCTATACCATGGACTACTCAAAGATGCTTTATGACCATGTTGCATCTAGTGCAGATGTAACAGTTGGCTGTATTGAAGTGCCACGTGAAGAAGCCTCAGAATTTGGCGTTATGTCTGTTGATGACACTTATCGTATTACCAAATTCACTGAAAAACCTGCTGAGCCTGAAGCCATGCCTGGTAAACCAGACAAAGCGTTAGCATCAATGGGTATTTATATCTTCTCAACGGATTATCTCTATGCCAGTCTGATAGCTGATGCAGAAGATGAAAGTTCAGCACATGACTTTGGTAAGGACATAGTTCCAAAAAGTATATCGATCTGTAATGCACATGCTTACCCATTTCTTAACGCCGATGGAGACTCAGCATACTGGCGTGATGTAGGTACGCTTGATTCCTACTGGAAGGCTAATATGGAATTATGTGAAGTAGAGCCTGAACTTAATTTATACGCACGGGACTGGCCTATCTGGACATACCAGACACAACATCCACCAGCCAAATTTGTTTTCGATGATGATGATGTACGCGGTCAGGCAATAGATTCGATGGTTTCCGGTGGCTGCATACTATCTGGTGCACTGGTTAAACGATCGGTTATTTTCTTTGCGACAGAAATAGAACGTGGTTCGGTCATTAAAGACAGTGTTATATTGCCCAAGGTATCAATAGGTGAAAACTGTAGAATTACACGCGCTGTTATAGACAAGGCATGTATTATTGAAGATGGGATGGTTATTGGTGAAGATTTAGAACACGATAAAAAACGCTTTCATGTAACAGAAAGTGGCATAGTATTAGTAACACCGGAAATGCTCGGACAACATCTTTATGCTGTCGATAAGGAAAGTCTGGATATTTGAAACAGACAGGTAACATTATCGTATTCAGTTACGCTAGCATCCACGTAACATTTGCACTTTAATTACACGAATCTAATTATTTATGACCGACAAAGAACAGACCAGCAAGAATAATCATGATAAGGCAATTAACTTTGTTTTGTGCTGGCATATGCATCAGCCCTGGTATCAAGAGGGGATTGATGGTGATTACAAACTTCCCTGGGTTTATCTGCACGCAATAAAAGATTATGAGGATATGGCTTCACATCTAGAAGCTCATCCGCAAATGCATGTGGTAGTGAATTTTGCACCAGTACTGTTGGAGCAGCTTGATGATTATGCCAATCAGCTAAAAAACTGGCTTGATAAAGAAGCACCAATGAAAGACCCGATGTTGAACCTGCTAGCGGGTGTAACGTCTATACCAAAGTCACCCCATCTTCGCTATCAACTGTTATGTGATTGTCAGCGTGCTAATGCTGAAAAAATGATCGATCCCTACCCAGACTTCAGAAAACTATTAGAACCTATCAAGTCGATGTTTCCGGGGGGACTGTGCGATGAACATGAAACGGGTTGCTTGAATTATCTTAACTCACAGTATTTTATAGATGTACTGGTTTGGTATCATCTGGCGTGGCTCGGCCACTCATTAAAACAGACACAGACTTCCAGTTATCTTATTAAAAAAGCTAAAATGTTTGATCAGGCAGATCGTCGTGATTTGTTACAACTTATTTATGACTGTATATCAAGTCTGATTCCTCGTTACAGAAAACTCGCGGAATGCGGTCAGATAGAACTTTCAATGACACCCTACGGACACCCTATCATTCCATTACTGAATGATATGGATAACATGAGTTGTGCGCAACCTGAAGCGCCTTCACCTAAAAGTGAAACCTATCCTGGAGGAGTGGAGCGCTCGCGTTGGCACATCCAGCAAGGTCTGGACTGTTTCGATCATTATTTTGGTCTGAGGCCAGAGGGTATCTGGTTATCTGAAGGAGCTATCTCAGAAGATGCCATTGCTTTGGTCGAAGAATTCGATTTTAAGTGGACAGCATCCGGCGAAGGAGTGTGGCGCAATAGTATGCATCTTGGCGATCATGACCCGGAAAAAGTACACAGTAAAAGAGCACTTTTTCACCCCCATATATTAGATGGTTATAAACCCAAACTGTTTTTTAGAGATGACGGTTTATCTGATCTTATTGGATTTGAATATAGCAAAATGAACTCGGTTGATGCGGCTAATGATCTGGTACATCATCTGGTCAATATCGCAGATTTTCTAGGTGAAAGTGCGCATAGGCATGTGGTTTCAATCATTGTTGATGGTGAAAATGCCTGGGAGTATTACCCCCATAATGGTTATTACTTCCTCGATCACCTTTATAAAACATTGTCAGGTCATCACCTTGTAAGGACGTCGACTTTTTCAGAATTATCAGAAAAAACTAAAACTCATGAACTTGATAAATTATGTGCTGGTAGCTGGGTTTATGGATCATTTTCAACCTGGATTGGAGAGCCTGACAAAAACCGGGCCTGGGACAGACTGGTTGAGGCTAAGTTAGCCTATGACAACGTTATAAAAGATGCTGTATTAAATGAAGAAGAAGCAGATCTAGCAATACGCCAACTGGCTATCTGTGAAGGATCAGACTGGTTCTGGTGGTTTGGTGAAAAAAATTCATCAGATAGTGTCAGTGATTTCGATAAACTGTTTCGTTTGCAACTGAAAAATTTATACGAGTTACTTAAGTTGCCCATACCCGTAAATCTTGATGAACCTCTTTCAGTGGGCGGTGGTAGTGCTGCAAATGCAGGTACCATGGTCAGAAATATTGGATAAATATGCCCACACCTGATCTAGAATTACGTCGTGCAGGTATTCTATTACATCCCACATCATTGCCATCCGGTCAATTAGACAGTGATGTAGAGCGTTGGCTGAATATGTTATTCGATACCGGGTTTAGTATATGGCAGGTATTACCACTGGGTGAACCACAGGCTGGACTTTCCCCTTATCAATGTAGTTCTGCCTTTGCATTCAACCCGGTATTGTTAACAGATATTCCAGTTAGTAATGAAAATGATAATGATTTTATAGCTTTTTGTAATACACAACAGTACTGGCTTAATGATTACGTACTGTTCAAAGTGTTGAAACAGCATTTCAACGATTCAGCATGGATTGACTGGCCGGATAAGTGGAAGTTTCGTGACCCCGATGTTTTACAGCATTCCACTTATCTTTATAAACAGACTCTACTTGAATTAAAATGGCAACAATATCAGTTACATAAGCGCTGGCATGAAATAAGAGTAAAAGCATCTGAACTGAATATACTTATATTTGGTGATATGCCAATTTATATTGGTCATGATAGTGCTGATGTATGGGCTCACCGTGAGTTATTTATACTTGATAGCAATGGTAATATGGAAGTTGTTAGTGGTGTTCCACCGGATTATTTCTCCGAAACAGGTCAGCGGTGGGGTAATCCGCATTATGACTGGGAGATTATGCATAAAGATGATTTTGCCTGGTGGAGAAAAAGGATTCATCACCATCTTGAGCTATTCGACCTGGTACGTATTGATCACTTCAGGGGGCTTGAGGCAGCATGGATGATTGATGCATCATGTGAAACAGCCGTTGATGGGCATTGGCAGCAAATACCGGGTGATGTTTTATTATCTGCTATAAAAATGAGCCTGGGAAATAATGACAATCAGTTACCTTTTGTTGCTGAAGATCTCGGCGTTATCACACCTGAGGTTACCGCATTAAGAAAGAAATATCATTTACCGGGAATGTCTATATTACAATTTGGCTTTGACGAATTTGAAGACAACCCACATAAACCACAAAATATAGAAGAAGATAAAGTCGTTTATACTGGGACTCATGATAATGATACAACAAAAGGCTGGTTTAATAGTCTTGATGATAATGTAAAAAATCATGTATTACGGACATTAAGCCTGCCGACACTAGATAAACTTAAACATGAAGAGTCGCTAGCAGGTCACGAAGGATGCTGGGATAATGGGTTCGAAGTAGCAGATCTGGTGGTTGAAAAAATGGTTGAAAACGCCATGTTTTCACGTGCAAATATTTGTATCATTCCAATACAGGACTGTTTTCATCTTGACTCATATGCACGAATGAATACACCAGGGACTACTACTGGAAACTGGCAATGGCAGTTTCAATGGTCACTAATTGAACATAATCACGATACAGGGCATATTGAAAAAATTCGCTTACGTAATAAAAAGGCAGATCGGTTAATTAAGCCGACAGATTAAAATAGTAAAATGGTTGAAGCAGTAACAAGAATACAACAGGGCTTACATCACGATCCTTTTGAGTGGTTGGGCATACATCCAGCACGACCTGGATATGTGGTACGTGCTTTTATGCCATCAGCAGAGAGTGTCGTGCTGGAAAATGTCGGTCCCATGATTCGTTGTGAAGGTACTGATACGTTTGAACTAAATATAAGCAAACAACAGAAAGATAATTTACCTCTGCACTACAGTTTAAACTGGATTGAAAAATCCTCAAAAGAATCCCATCAAATTGTATCACCTTATAGCTTTCAGCCAGTACTCAGTGATTTTGATCTAAACCTGTTTAGCGCGGGTACACATCTTCATATATATCGTTTTCTAGGGGCGCGTCTGCAAACTATTGATGATATAGACGGCTGCCTGTTTGCAGTATGGGCACCTAACGTCCAAAGGGTTAGCGTTATCGGTGACTTTAATGGCTGGCATGGTTTACGACATCCTATGCGTATTCGTGGCAAGTCGGGTGTATGGGAATTATTTATACCGGGTTTACATGCAACAGATAATTATAAATTTGAAATTCGCACTCACAGTGATGAAATTATTCAAAAGACAGATCCCTATGCTCGCTCAATGGGATTACGCCCTGATACCACCAGTAAAATTACCGCCATTGATAATTATAAATGGGCTGATCATAACTGGCTGTCTCAACGTAAAAAATGGCAATGGTTACACGAACCCATGTCGATTTATGAAATTCATGCAGGTTCATGGCGTCGTCACGATGATGGTGGTTTTCTAAGTTATACCGAACTGGCAGAACAGCTTATACCTTATGTGAAAAAGCTAGGGCACACACACATTGAGTTTTTGCCTTTTACAGAGCACCCACTGGATGAGTCATGGGGATATCAGGTTAGTGGTTACTATTCACCAACGTCAAGGCATGGCACTGCGGATGAACTTCGCCACCTGATTGATACCGCTCATCAAAATGGTATTGGTATTATTCTTGATTGGGTGCCGGCTCATTTTCCACGTGATGAATTTGCGCTGGCTAGATTCACTGGAGAATGCTGTTATGAATATGCTGATCCTAAAAAAGGTGAGCATACCGACTGGGGTACACTTATTTTTAATTACGGCCGCAACGAGGTGCGTAATTTTCTAATTGCAAATGCAGTTTACTGGATTGAGGAATTTCATCTTGATGGCCTGCGTGTAGATGCAGTTGCCTCTATGTTATATCTGGACTACTCACGTGAACATGGGCAATGGTCTCCCAACGATCATGGAGGACGTGAGCATCTTGAAGCAATAGATTTCTTAAAAAACCTCAACAATGTTGTGCATGCTGAATTCCCCGGCGTGGTAACACTGGCGGAAGAAAGCACAGACTGGCCTTCGGTGTCACGCCCTACAGATGGTGGAGGCCTTGGTTTTTCCATGAAATGGAATATGGGCTGGATGCATGACACCCTGAGTTACGCACAAACAGATCCATTATATCGAAAGTTTCATCAGGACCAGCTCACTTTCAGTCAACTATATGCCTATAGTGAAAATTTTGTATTACCGCTGTCACATGACGAAGTTGTACACATGAAACGCAGTATGCTGGATAAAATGTCAGGTGATGTCTGGCAAAAATTTGCTAACCTTCGTGTGTTGTATGCATACCAGTATGCACACCCGGGCAAGAAATTACTCTTTATGGGGGGCGAGTTCGGTCAATGGAATGAATGGAGTGAAGCAAAATCACTTAACTGGGAAATTTCAGGAATAGATAAACATGCTGGACTGTTCAATCTTATAAGTGACCTCAATTCAGTTTATCGTAACAACCCGGCTTTGTATGTTTTTGATTTCGACCATCAGGGTTTTCAGTGGCTCAGTTGTGATGATGTTAATAATTCTGTGTTGGCATTTA
>Ga0316205_10001816_pt1 | contig 24605 bp, 11 predicted proteins | sample 3monthpyrite_MG_FD_204941 | JGI IMG/M metagenome (GOLD analysis project Ga0316205, IMG submission 204941) | Microbial mat bacterial communities from mineral coupon in-situ incubated in ocean water Damariscotta River, Maine, United States -... | ecosystem: Environmental > Aquatic > Marine >... | reverse complement strand
CCTAGAACGCCCCCACCCAAGGTGGCCCGCCCACCATTCCCGTGCCCGGGTAGCTCAGGGGTAGAGCAGTGGATTGAAAATCCTCGTGTCGGTGGTTCGATTCCGCCCCCGGGCACCATTTAAATCAAACAAAAACAATAGGGTGTGAGCTTTTCGAATTGTGTCGAGGGCCCTGCATCAGTGCGCTTTTTCAAGCTACGCAGCCAACCCGGTTGGATCTTGAATAATGTTTCGGGATCTAGGGATGTAGTGAAAGGCTTCTCTTAGCCTGTTCGCATTTCGCGATTGTGCGCGTATCCGGCTTGGATAGCTACTCGAGATGCACGTTGACGTAGATCAAAGTGCTGTCTTCAATGACATGCTTGGATAGACAATTGATGGCTTGATCTTCAAAGCGCTTCTCCTTTTAGCCTATCCGGTGGTTTTCCCAAGCGACTCCACGCTATTGATGATTTGTTGGCATTAAAAACATCCGAACGCTGGACATGATAATTGAAATGCCACGCGGTAACATATTGGCCCGAAGCAGTTGCTTAATGCCGCAGCCAAACAATGAAAGCGTGGTAATTTGGCAATAGAAGATCTCAACAATCTCGAGCACGAGCTTCAATCTTCCTGGGTTAGGGAGGCGGCAACTCCGTTCATAGCTGATCTTTATCTCACACCTGAGATTCTCGCGTCTGCAAAAGCTGCTGCGCGCAAACATCCGATCCGTGTTCTCCTCAAGGAATTTCCGGCGCTTGGCGCTTGGTCTGTCCTATACCCACTTGCGAAAAACTACGTCTCAGACACCCGGAAAATCTACAGCCATATTTCAGCATTCATCGGTGAGCCCTTGGATGACCCGGATACGCGCTGGCTCCTGAAGCGGAATTTATGTGAAGCCGCACGACGACTTGGAATTCCGCTTGAGGACTCGACGGATCCAACCAAGGTATTCTTCGCGCCTCTTGGCGCCCCATTCGCACAGCACAACGACCTTGCGGCCTCCTTCGTCGGCTTCGCCTCTTACAAGGGCCCGCCCGCTATCGAAGATACAGTTGCTGCAAGACATTGGCAGAAGATGGCCGTCCGTATCTACCGGGAGGGACTTGTTCGCCTAAACACCACCGTCAGCTTTGATCAATCCGCCCACTACGCACGACGGTTCGATGCTTGGCGGAGAGGCAAAGAAGCACATAGCGATAGCGAGAGAGAACTTTTTAAAAGCTACGAACGGGTTGCGGCACTTAGCGGCCGTTCACGAATTGATTTCGTCGGACCACCCAACATCGTGTGGACTCGCGACCACCTCGGCCTCGAGCCTGAACAATCGGACAAGCTCCAGTCAGTGAAGCTCGGACCGCTCGCCACGCAGCTCTCGGGCGGCAAAAGGATTCACATTCCCGCACCCTGGCCGGAGAAGATTCATTGGAAATTCGGCAGCCGAACGAGCGAAATCGAGTTCGCACCGCGCGGCGGTGAGGTTCTTCTCTTTGACGCCGACAGCGGCGCGATGGTGGCCCGAGTGTCTGCAAGGGAGGTCGCTGTTCAAGTCCCTGCCTCGAAACTCGTGGCTGTCAGCCGTGACGCCTTTACCTCCGTATCCTTTGGAGAAGCTATCAGGACCGCCGATGCGGATGTTTTCGCTGCCTGGATCGATAGTGGCGAAGATCTTAGCTTCTCAGGTCGACCTGACCTGAAGATTTCACAACCGGTCGAGACCGCGATCTGGTTTGATGGATTCGTAATTGGTCGCAGTGGCTCTTATGCACTCTACGCTTGCGATGGACATCTCCTGTTGCGACTCAACCCAGACATCGGTGGGCCATGTAGGATTGTTCGGGCGAGCAAAGGAGACGACGTTCGCTACGCCAACATCGAGATTTCCGAAGGTCAGGAAACGCGTCTCAGTTTCGAAGCATTCGGCTTCGATCAGATCTCATCACCAGGGCGGGTGACGTTCGAGGTGCTCGTGCCGGGCGCAGCTGGTGATCCTCATGCTCGCGCTGACCTGAAAGCGCAATGCTGGGTTTGGCCTGGCATTCCCGCTCAGACTCAGGACCTGGTGGAAGTTCCCGTTCCAGACAACTTCGAACCCTCACGGAGCGCTGGGGTCCATGTAGACTCGGACGGAAAGCTCTCTGTCGATCCATGGTCCGACGCGGAAACACCGATCCTTGCCCTGACGTCCAATGAACGCGTTCATGAATTCGACCTTGTCGCAAGAAGCGAAAAGCTCTGGCACTGTCCGATCGGTAGTGACCGAAAAATATTTGTGCCAAAGGGATCCTTCCTTCGGTTTGGGTATGACAACCGACATGACACCCTTAGACTTCGGATGCCTGATCGAAATGTGGACCTTATAGTCCTCGGGAAAGTTAGTCACCTTCCGTTCTTGAAGAGGCGGACTCTCGAAATAGGTGCCTCCGAGCTTGAGGAGGATACTGGCGATGATCGCATCGCCATCCGGCGCGCGGACGGACGTGTCGAAATCCTTGCCCGGCTGCGTCGCATCGCTGGTGTCGGAAACGTCATATTTCGGGAGGATGAGAACACCCTTTGTCTGAACTTCAAGGGAAAGACAGACACACAGGCGGTCAGGATCACGATCAACCACGTTTCTGGCACGTCGCTCATGGGAGATTTCTCTTTAGATCGTAATCCAGTCGAATTTCCCCCGCTGGATGGTGTCACCGTCGAGCAGAACGTGGACGATGACATCCTAGTTGTGATCAATCAGGTTTCGATCACCGGACCTGCGCGCGTGCAGATTCATACCATTGGAATGTCCGGGCGAGTGCAATGCATGAAGGACACATCAGGGGTTCCGATATCTCTGGGCATTCCTGGTAGTATCGATAGTCCAACAATACACGATCTCGTCAATCTGACGGAGTTCTTAGTAGACCCGGAACCGGATGCGCTTGCCGGACACCTCTACCAGGCTCTTTTCCCAGCTTATGAAAACAGCTTCAAAGTCGTCGGACAAAACCGTGCCGTTGGAGCGATTAAGCAGGTGTTGAATGTGCTCCGGGAAGATCGCGGAAAGCCGCGTCAGGACCTCGTGGGTGTCGCGCCTTGGATTTTCGAGGCCACCCCTCACGCCTATAGCGGAATCAAGGAAGATACAGGGCTCTCCTCTCTTGGTCAGATCCGAGAGATTGAACCGCCAAACCCCCTTCCTGATCTGAGCATCGATCGCCCGTTGCTGGCCTGGCTCGATCGGGTGAACTCCGATATCGATTTGCCGGAGGGGCTTGGCCCGGACGCATTGCGCCATGCCTTCTCATCTCTGCGCTTCCGCCTTCGCGACACTGACCTGCGGGATCTCAAGGGCGATGGCGCCATCGGCAATGCTGCTCGCACGATTTGCTCCGCCTATATTGAGGATCTCGACCTTATGCGGACATTCGATACTGGCGGAGGGGGTGACCTGACACCCGCTCGGATTGCTGTTCAGCTGGAGCGTTTTGCGCGCGCCAGTGCTGAGCGTCGCGCTGAACCCTTCGTCGAAGACTTAACCTTTCGCACCGGCCTCTCTCGTGCTGAGGTCGGATACGCCCTGACGATGATGCTTCGAGCCGGTATCGAGTTTTTTGTCTATTTTCGTGCGCTCTGGTCGCATGCAGCCTTGAAGAAAGATGGTGATCAATGACCATTCTCGACCCAAATGCCTATCGCGAAGCACTCAACCACACGCTCGCTCGGTTCGTTTCGACCTCGTCCCCGATCAATGAGATACGGGCTCCGCGCCTCGCAAAAGAGCTGCGCAAGGAAATCGGCAAGCTCCAGTTCGTAAAAGGGCCTTTCGTCGAGACCCTCCCGGATTTCGAGAAAGGCCAGAGCCTCGAAGCACTACATGCGGCGGGGGTCCTGGATCACCGATGGACCACTTTCGCTGAGAAGGACCCGGGCGTCTGGTCGCGCCCACTTCACCTCCACCAAGAAGAAGCTCTTCTGCGAAGTGAGAACCACCTGGTGGCGACCGGCACAGGTTCTGGAAAAACGGAGAGCTTTCTATACCCCTTGATCAACGACATCCTGCGGGAGGGGAATCTAGAACGACCAGGCGTCCGAGCGATCCTCGTCTATCCGCTGAACGCGCTCGCTAATGACCAGCTCGGGCGGATCGCTCAGCTTCTCTTCCGTGACCTGAGAGATCCCGGAATCACGCTTGGCAGATACACGGGACAGGTGAAGTCTCACGCGACACGTGAGCAAGAGATCACGCGCCTGCGCGAAACACCGAGCTTCCAGGAGGCTTTCGGTGAGGATGCAGATGTTTCAGACAATTGGAAGCTCTCACGCGCGGAAATGCGAGCGGCTCCCCCACACATCCTGATCACCAACTACGCTATGCTTGAGCACATCATGTTGCTCCCAACGAACAGGCCGCTCCTGCTCAATGCCAACCTTCAGCGGATCGTTCTCGACGAGATACATACCTACACCGGCGCGCAGGCGATCGAGGTTTCTTTTCTTCTGCGTCGCCTTAAGGCTCACCTGGGGATACCTGACGGACAGGTTCGTTGCGTGGGCACGTCGGCATCGCTCGACGCTAATCGGAAAGGCGAGCTCGCAGATTTCGCCTCTCGACTTTTTGGCGAATCATTCGCAGGAAAAGAGGCCGTCATCACATCCCAGCGTAAGCTTCACCCCAAGCTGGCTAAGCCGGCTGGCCCAAGCGGTCTTGATACTGAGAAGTGGACGAATGCCGCCGAGCTCGCGGGCACAACCCGTGAAGCGACAAAAAACAATTCGCCGTTCGGGATTGAGGAGTGGAACGACGAAGCGGATTTCCTAGGTCTCCAAGAGCTCACACTCGATGAGAACGAGCCTTCGTTAGGCGATGCACTAATCGAGCGGCTTTCGGATTTCGAGGAGGTGCACCAAATCGCCCGGCGCTTGGAAGGAGGACCAGTTCCGATCGAGCGGCTCGCAGAAGACACATTCCCTTCGGCTGGTCGAGATGCGATTGCAGCCCTTGTTGGCCTGATCTCCGTTGGTGTTCTGGCGGTCAGCGAAAAAGCCGCCGTCTTTCCACTTCTTCCAGCCCGATATCATCTCATTTCGCGCGCGCCGGACCGCACAGCGGTATCCCTCAAAGCCGATGACCCAGAAAGCCTAGCTCATGTTGTGATCGGCGCGGAAGTCGATGAGAATGATCGGCCGGCCTACGAGCTTTTTGTCTGCCGGAATTGTGGCGAGCCCTACATCGAAGCTTGGCTCGGGGCCGTCGGCCTCGACGCCACACCGAACCGCGGCGCTCGTCTCCTCCTGCGACTGGTTCCGGGCGGAATGGCCGCGGAGGAAGAAGATGAGGACCAGGGTGTCGATCACGGCCAGATCATTTACCTTGATCCTCTCACCGGCCGGGCATTGGAAGATGAGGCAGCCAGCGCCGTTGCGCTCGAAAATGTTAAGCTCGACGAAGACCCGGACGATGGGCGTCGATACATGCCGCGCTGTGTCGCCTGCAATCACAGATCTTCGCGATATCCGGAGCCGATTACCACCGTGCGCCCAGGGGATGAGGCCCTAGCCGCAGTCGCAGCGCAATCCATCCTCGAGGCAATGCCGAAGCGCGACTGCGGATCGAACCCTCCTATGGGTGGACGCAATCTTTTGGTCTTTTCCGATAACCGTCAGGATGCAGCCTTCTTCGCGCCTTTCTTCGAGCGGACGTCGCGCGCACAGGCCTTGCGAAGCGCCATTCTTCGCGCAATTTTGTCTAATGGCAGGGTTGATATCGACAACCTGGTTTCCGCTGTTCGAAAGGAACTCCAGAAAGACGGGCTCCGACTTTACCGACCCGGCGTTCTCCCCGAGCTCGAAACCGGGACGAACGAGACGCAACGCCTCAAGGCACTCATCGTCGCCGAACTTACGACTCTCGGGCGGGGGCGACTAGGCCTCGAAGGCTTCGGCCTAGTCGGCGTCGACTACAATGGCCTCGACCGCGTCGTGCACGCGGTTCGGAAGAACATGCCGCAGGAAATGAAGCCCTACGCTGAAGCTTATGCCCGGTATCTCTTCAAGATGATCCGCGACCATCGCGCCGTCTCCAATCTTCAGTCGGGCATGATCGACCTAGAGGACGAGTCCATCTGGACGCGCATTGCGGCCCAAACCAATCGATGCGTAACCCGGGAAAAGAATCCACGCACAACCCTGGCTTTAAGCTTGGTGCCAACCGCCAACCGTCAGAACCGGTTCACGACTCTTCTCAAGAAGATGGCCGCATCCACCGGGGCGCGAATGGATGAAAAACAGATACTTGATGTCCTGACTGCATTCTGGAAAGCCATTGAGGCTCCGCGGTCAATGACCGCCCGTCACGGCGTCGGGCGGGGCCTCAAGTTTGGCCCCGACATCTTCCTCGTTCCCGGCAACGAAGTGACCCTCTATCAGTGTTTCTCCTGCGGAAACCGCACCCAGTTCGACACTGCTGGCGTCTGCCAGTCAATGGGATGCAAAGGCACTCTCAAGGAAATCACCCAGGAGGAGCGTGCCGACATGCTCCGGCGCAACCACTACGTCGCGCGATACCACGAGCATCCCGCTATGGGCGTTGCGCGGGAGCACACCGCGGCTATCGCCGGCGAAATCCGATCAGCGATCGAGGAGGACTTCAAAGTAGGCGAAGTCAATCTTCTGTCCTGCACAACAACGATGGAGATGGGCGTTGATCTAGGCAACTTGGAATCCGTGCTTTGCAAGAACGTGCCGCCTTCGATTGCTAGCTATCAACAGCGCGCGGGCCGCGCCGGGCGTCGCGCCCAGGTCGCGCCGATCGTTCTGACAACGTCACGGTCTGGCCGCTACGATCGCGCGGTCTTCGAGCGGTTCGAGAGCTATCTAAAAGAGCAGCCACGTGTGCCTTATCTGAGTCTCGACAACGCTGGCTTCTTTCAACGTCACCAAATCTCGATATTACTCGCGAGGTTCCTTGAGTATCGACTGGCCAACTACCAAAGGTCCGGGTCACCGCGTCTGCGCGACATCTTCGCCGAGGCGCTTACCGACGAGGAGCGGGAAGAATTTGATAAGGATTTCACGGGTTGGCTCGAGAGCGCGGATGTCGAGGTCGCCGCTGCAGCGGCACTGGGCGAACGGTTGCCGCCGCAGCACCGTGGCATCGCGCTTGATGAGTTGGAATGTCGGATTGAGCTTCGTGATCGCCTCATGCAGTTCGCTGATGCGATTTGGGGCCGCTGGGGGCTGCTGCAATCCGCGATCGATGACCTTGAGGAGGAACGCGCCTCCCTCAACAGGAACAATGCAGAGGCTTTCACTAAAATCGATCGGTCGCTCGGGTCGCTTCGCACGCAGCAGCGCCTCTACCTCGGACAATTCTTGATAGATCAGCTGTCACGTCGCGCTGTTATTCCAACATATTCGTTTCCGGTTCATTCCGTATCTCTCGAGGTGCTAAACGCCGCTGGACAGACGGCAGAGACATCTGTCCTGGAACTCGATAGAGACGGTGCCATCGGGATCTCAGAATACGCTCCCGGATCCGAGGTCGTGGCCGGTGGCCGTGTCTGGATCGCAGACGGGATTTCAAAACGTTCGAAATTCACTGGTGATGATGCCTTCATTGATCGAGCAAAGTATCGTGTTTGCGACCACTGTCGTTCGCCGCAAATCACTCCGAAAGGTGTCGATCCCGAGGATATGTGCGCGCAATGCGGCGCTCAATTCGCTAAGAGAAACGCCACGCGCGATTTTATCCGTCCGCATGGGTTCCTGACGTCTGTGAGGGACGGGCAAGGACGTGACCCGGGTGCAAGCCGGATCCGCTCGACGGTCTCAGACGAAGCTTTGCTTCTCACGGAAGCGCCGATCTCACGCTACGAGCAAACCGATGTCCCGGGCATACTCACCTTTCACGCGCCCGGGTCGAACCGCCCTGACGATGAGCTCGGCCGCATCATCACGGTCAACCGTGGTCGCCATGGTGGAGGTTTCGGTTGGTGTCCCAGTTGCGAACACGCCGTTCCGGTCCCCGCTAAGGGACCTGGCAATATTTGGCAGGATCCGACATCCATCGACACGCACATCAACCCGCGCACCGGATTTCCGTGCCGCTACGAGGCGACCACGACGGTCTGGCCGATCGATCTTGCCCACATCTTCGAAACTGATGTGCGGGCGATCCTGTTCCAAGGGTATCCGCGTGATCCGAATGGGGACTCGATCCTTGCATCACCAAGCTTGGACAAGACGCTCCAGGAGGCACTGCGCCTCGGCGCCGCCGAGCTTCTCGAGACCGATGCGCGCGACCTGCGTGCCATTGTCCAGCGACTCGACGGCCACCTCGTCATCGTGCTCTTCGATACGGTCTCAGGTGGAGCAGGATACTCCACGCGCCTGACACAGGAAGAAGGGTTCAAATCCGCTGATTTGCTCATGGCCGCCCGAAGAATCCTGAATTGCGAAAATCCGGACTGCGTGACGAGCTGCACGCGTTGTCTCAACGACTATTCGAACCAGCGCCTCTGGGCGGACTTCGAACGGCATCCCGCTCTTGCTTGGGTCGAGGCCATCCTTCTCGATGCCGACCTTAAAATCACGCCGTGCTGGAGTAAATAAGAGGTCATGCCAATGCCCGACAATTCGAACACGCCCAAACCTCCATTTCTCGGCACCGCAGCTCCGCGCGGACCGGTAGAATTTTCCGGTGTGCCAGCCGCTTGCCAGACCATGAGCAGGTGGAAAAAAGAACAATGGGAATCTCCGGAATCCTTCAGCTCGTTTCCCGTTCTTGAAGTCTCGCCGAATGTTGCCGAATTCTTCGCGAATGCCGGTCACTTCACGAACCAGGATCTGAAGATCCTAGCCAAAGCCATGGCAATTCCCTTTGACCCAAATTGCCCGCACGATCTCTACGCGGTGCTTCTCGAGCGGATCGCCAATGACCCCTGGGTCTTCCCAGTGGTCGAAACCATTGTCATGGCCGGGCGCACCTTGAAAAAGGGACCGCGCGGCAAGAAACGCACGGCCAAGAAGGGTCTGGTCGAACGTCTGCCTCTCCAGAAGCTTCGCCTCGAATCTCATCCAGAGCTTCACGACCGGCTCCATGAACTCACCACTACGCCGATCGCGCCAGACATCAGTGCCGCCGCGTTCTGTGAATACGCGATCATGAATTACTACGACGTGACCTCCGATGAAGAACCGTTCGATAACACCTATGAGCGGGCAACTCGGATCCTCCGGGCGGAAGGACAAACCGAACATGTGGAAAACGTCTTGGGAAAACTTGCAGACGTCGAGGATTGGCTTGAGCATGCCCGCCTGGTCCTGGAGGTCATGGAGGAAAACCCAGAAGCATCGTCCGAAATAATTCTTGCTCACATGCACACGACGATCGCCGAAATCAGCGCCGGCCTCAATATCTCAGGTCCCGCGTCACGTTTCGCCATCTCTGCGATTCACGGGATTTCCAAGGCGGCAATTCTCATCCACGAGGATATGGAATACCACCGTAAAAACGATTTTCGACTTCAACTAGATCTGATTGGCGTCAATTGCGACGACGACCTCATCGATGGTGCGATATCGGAAGGCCTCCACTCTGCGCTAGACCAGAGCTTCTACGATACCTTCCAGCATCGCCAGAGAATTGTCGAAGATCTCGAGGGCAAAATCGCTGAGCAGCATGCTGAACTGACAACAGCGATCGAGGAACAGGACTTCGCGAAGGTCCACGAACTCTCCGCTTTTGCTGAAGAGAACAAGAAGCGCCACGCTCGTATGATCGATGCACAAGAGGTAGCACGCGCTATTCCTGAAGCCATGGTCGCATTGGATCGCGAAGGCGTGGCATCGGCCCTCAGGAACTACCAAGCCGAAGCCTTTGCAGAACTCTTCGACGCGAATGAATTCCCCCTGATACAAGATCGGGCCTCTGATATCTTGGAGAGTTTCAATCCTAGTGCCGGCTCACTCATTGAAGAGGCTTACCCTGCGCCTGAGGAGGACCCTTCCCAGATAAAGGCTGTGAGAAATAAGAAAGAATCCCAGCTTACGGATGTCGAGAGCACCAGAGATCAGGTGGAGGAAGAACGCTCCGCGGAAACTCACAAGACCGCTGCATCTGCAAATGCTGAGGCTGAAGGCGTGCAGGATTCGCCCACCGTTGAGCCCGAGCCCGAGATCGCCGAAGAAGAGGAGTTTGATGCTGATATCGAGAGCGAAGTCATCGCTGCAGATGAGATTTCGGACACGGCGGTTGAGCCCGAGATTCAGGAGCAGAGTGATATAGACCTCGACACTCAGGACGAGCGAGAGGACAACTTCGAACCGGCGCCGATCTCTGATGAGATTCTCGCCGATCTCATTGTGCAGGACATGGTTGGTCTTGCATCTGATGCAGCTGAAGCGTTCGAGGCGACCGGGCGTCCTTTGCCCATTCACTCTGCCGCGCTGCGGGTCGCCGCAGGCAGCCGCGCTCCTCATCGTGAGTATGGCTCGGACGTTCAAAAGTTCGAGGTCATGACTAACAAGGCGCTGTCACATCAACTTTCAGATCTTGGGTCGGCGCTCGTTCTCGGTGCAATCCTGCGGCCTGCCATTTCAACTGGCGGGTCGAACCTTCGCAATCAAGTGACCAGCCTTTGCCAAGGCGTCATCGGTCAGCACCTGATCGAGGTCACGGAGAGGGTTTCGCGCCTAGATTTCAGCTTCCCGCCACTTCCTGATGAGTTGGTCGAAATCTCCGGCTCCACGGCTGTTCCTCACCGCCAGCGGCTGGCGAACCAGATCTCCGAATGGTGTGACACGTTCTCGAAAAAGTCTTCGCGCTGGCCATTTGCGACCGAATTCATGCACTTCGTCGCTTCCTCCAACGGACCTATCGGAGCCGTGTGCCAGGCAATCGAAGAGCGCAGCCCCAAGGCGGTGGATGCGGCGCGCCACGCCATGGATGTGCTGTCGACTGCTTCGGATATCGAACGATTATCGGAGCAATTCGCGACCAACTGCGGCTACAATGACCACAAGCTCTACCCCCGCGGTGTCGAATATCTCATCCGGCAGTTCGATGAGCCTTTGGGCTTGATCCAAAACTGGCTGTCGGCAGCGCAGCGCGAAGGCAGTGGCAAACAGCAATCCGCAGAGAAGCTTCGTATCACGGTCAGCACGCTCTGCTCCCAGTTTGCTAAGGCAAAAAAAGGGCTTCACTCGGAGGCCGACAACCAGAAAGACCCTCTCTTTCGCTCCGTGTCTCTCTGGATTGCCGATCAACTCGATGCCTGTATCGAGGTCCTTTCCGGCAAGGACGCCGGCTCGTTCTCGACCCTCGATGAGGCACTGACCGCTGAGCGTGACCTTGTTCCGCCCACCTTTCAAAAGGCCATCGCCGGCACCGAGAACCCGGCGAAACTCTACAAAGAAGTGCTTACAAGGGGCGAGATTCTAGATCAGGAAGAAGCCTTCCTGCGAGCTTGCTCGGAAGGCGCCTTCGAGACTGCGTCCCGTGTCGCGACCAGGTTCGATATCGATACCGGTGACCAAATCCAAGAGGCCACCCAGGCATTTGTCTCAAACTGGACGCCTCAGATCGAACAATGCGAGCGGCGACTTGTCTCCCTCAGAAAAGTTGATTTCCGTCACCAGGACGAGATCAACCGCCAGCAGACCTGGTGCACCCTGACGCTGAAGCAGATCGGGGCCCTGCTTCGGGGAGAAGAACTACACGACATTGTCGGTATCGATGAGCGTCTTCGCGAGCTCGATGAGATATCCGATACGATCGAAATGAGTATCCGGGAAGATCAGAAGTCTCGGATCCACCAATACAAGAAGCCCGAAAACAGTGAAGATGTCGAAGATCTGCTGGCCGCGATCGACGACCTCTCGATTGAAACGATCGAGGACCGGATCGCCCAACTCCGGGATGGTCGTTCTGCGGCCATCTTCGAAACCGAGCTTGCCGGTCTAATCTCGTCATTCACCCCAGATTTCGTGAAGTTCGCCGCCTCGCAAGATTGGCCGACCAGCGAGGGTGCGTTCGAAAACGCTCTCTCGGCTGCGGGGCCTCTTTTCGTTGACGCGGATCGCCGCGCTGCCGGCTTGAGCTTCATCGCACTCTACCGCGATCTCATGTTCTCGTTGCGGGCCAAAAAAACGGATGCGCGCCGTATTCGTGAGCTCTTCGAAGAAATCGGCTTCGAGAACGTCAAGATCGCCAACCTCAAGACGTTCGGTCGAAAAGGGTCGTGGGCAGGAAGCCTGAGTGGAATCATTCGATCGGATGGCTGGTTTCTGCCCCCGACCTTCGGATCGAAATCGAACTCCACATACAATGTTCTCATGGTCTCGCCGGAGACCTTGCCGGAGACCATCGTGAAGGAGATCAATACTGATCATCCGACGATTATCCTTCTGTCCTGCGTTGCAGATGTCGCACGGCGGGAGGAGTTGGCCGAGCGCCTTCGTGCCAGCGCGGTGCCGGCTCTCCTGATCGATGAAGCCTTAATCGGCTTCGCCGCGACCCGGCGTGACACGCGTGCCCGGACCATCTTCGAATGCGGCCTACCTTATGGTAGGGTCGAACCTTATACCACCGATGCAGGGCAGCTTCCGCCCGAGATGTTCTTCGGGCGCGAAGATGAGATCAGGAAAATCCTCGCGAAGACTGCGGATGGCAGCCTTGTCTATGGCGGTCGTCAGCTCGGAAAATCGGCGCTACTTGCGCACGTGGCAGCGACCCAACACAACCCAGAGGCAAAGCGATATATTGTGCGCCGCGAGGTCAAGCAGCTTGGCAAATCCGAACGGACTTCCGAGATCTGGCGCCATATCGCCTCGATGCTGCCGGACATCGTGGCTCCAGGCCACACAGGTTCCGAAGATGTGGCGTGCGACATCCAGTCTTGGGTCACGAGAAATCGCAACGGGCGCATCATCTGCATGTTTGATGAGGCCGACAATTTCATGACGAAGGACACACGGGACGATTACCCGCAGCTTAGCGCCTTGAAACAGCTGATGGAGGAGACCAGCCGGTCCTTCAAGGTCGTCTTCGCTGGTCTTCACAACGTGCGCCGGATGCTCATTCAACCGAACTCTCCGCTCGCACAACTCGAGGAGCCAATCTGCATCGGCCCTCTTAACCGGACCGAAGACGACAAGCGCGCTGCTTACGACCTTGCGGTGTCCCCCATGCGCGCGGCTGGCTTCGGCTTCGAGAACCGAGAGGCGGTGGAAGAGATCCTGGCCTGGGCGAACTACTACCCCTCCCTGATCCAGGAATTCATGAAAGGCCTCCTTTCGACTCTTAATGGGACGGGAAGCGGCAAATCCTATCGCCTTCCGCCTAATGGGCCGCTTTGGACGATCCCTACGAACATCCTGTTCGAGCACCGTGGCTTTGGCCATATCGAAAGCCGTATCCGTGAGAAGTTCCACCTCACGCTCAACCTCGATCCTCGCTATGCGTTGGTCGCCTACACGCTTGCGCGCCTCAACATCGAGGGCGATGAACACAAGGCGCTCGTCACCGGCTTCCGGCCCGAGGACCTCATGGAAGAAGCCCTTGTGTTCTGGCCGAAAACCAGCGAGCCGCCCACGATCGTCGGCTTCGAAGCTCTGCTCGAAGAACTTTTCGATCTTGGCGTTCTCGGCCGCGTGCCGATCTCCGGAACCACGAACCGGTTCAATTACATGCTTCGCACGCGCCAGGTCGCGGCAATGCTCGGTTCCGGGGATGATATCTACCATGCCCTTCAGGAGATCGAAGAACGGGACCCGTCGGTTGCGTATGAGCGTGCCACGCACCGGCGTCGCTACCCGTCCAATGCGTCTCAGCGCCAGGAAGACTGGCCCTATACGCCCTTGGATGACCTTCAAATCGAGCGGATCGTCAGCTCCGATACCGCACCAGTCCAGATTATCTGTGGCTTGGAAATTCTCGGCCTCAGCAAGGTCTGCCCGTCCCTCAAGCGTATGGCTGAAGTCGGTCACTTGCCCGGCGCACCCAACGACGAGATCGTCGTGGAAGAGGCCAAGACGACCAAGGAGCTTCGGCAGATCATCGACCGTAAACATCAGACCAAGGGTCTCATGACGATTGCGATCTATGAACCCCCCGGTATTGATGACGCGCAGAAAACGATCGACTGGCTGGAACGGCAGCAGGTCGTTTTGAACCGCACTGTCCGCCCGCTCATCATCCTCAGCGCGTCCAACGCCGAACTACGGGGTCTTGCGATCCGACGCGGCGACCAAACTCAGTTCCTTCGAGCCTGGGGCGCCGAGATGATTAGGGTTCACCTGAACGAAGTAGAAAAGACCGATCTCGACAAGCCTGAGTTCCGCCAGACAATCCTGGAGGCAACCGGGGGCATCCCCGCGGAAACCCAGCAGATCATCTGCGCCATGGATATCGCCGACGATCCTATTCAGGCTGCGAAGGAATGGAATGTTGAACGTAATCTTCCCGAGGAGTTTTTAAACGACATCACCGCCTATGCGCTCCAGATCCTGAGCCTTGGCGGCGACTATGGGGAGATGAACAAGATGATGCTCGCCGACAAAGGCGTCGACCTTGTCACGATTGGTCCTGACCTTCAGGCAGCAGCTCTCATAACGACGCAGAAGGCTCGGGGCGCGCAGTATCGCCTGACGGCCTTTGGGCACTTCATCGCCAAAGAGATTGAACGGTAGGTTTTTGACGCGCTTGAACACTTAGGGAGCCTGACTGTATTCGATGGAGCCAGACCAAGCGAGATCTGGTGACGCCCGGCTATCCACGTCGATCACATCCTTCCGGCCGATTGACCTGCCCCCCGCGAAATCAGTGACTAAAATGTAGAGTCTGCTCGCCGTCGATCTCGACTACGCTTCCGCTTTGGCGAAGCTTGTTCAGATGGTCAGCCTCATGGGCATTCCTCCGCTTCTGCTGCAGGGCCGCGTCCTCGCAATCCTCGACCGATGCCGGGCCGACACCGCGCTGCCGCGCGGTGTTGAGCAATGTGGTATGGTTGCAGAATTAGATGCACATCAGGTCAACAAAAGGGTAAATGAAAAAGTTCCCGTGTTTTATCGGCGACATTACCATCGTCCCCACTTCTATAATTAAGTCAGACGCTTGACGTTGATTTACAATGGAGTTGGACATCTATGGCGACCGGAAGCCCCTATGCGGGAAGTGCGTTCTCGCTTTTCCTGGAGAAACGCGTTCTCGAACTCAAACCCACCAAGAGCCAGCGGGACATCGCGATCGAAGCCGGGTTCACAAACGTGAACATGATGTCGCTCATCAAGAGCGGGAAGACGAAAATGCCCTTTGATCGGGTTCCGGCGCTGGCTCGTGCATTGGATTGCGATCCAAAGCTCCTGTTTCGATTGGCACTAGAACAGTCCGGCGGGGAGACGACCAGGAAAGCAATCGACGAGGTCTTCGGGACTATCGTCAGTCACAACGAAGTTGCCTGGCTTGAAGAGATCCGGGATGCATCTGACCACCTGGATCCCCGTCTGACCAATCGGGCCAGAACAACCATTCGCGGGATATTTGGCAAATGACTGGGAAAAAGATCGTCGACGGCATCAAGCTTCCCTGTGACCGGAGCATTACAGATAATGAGCACGAATGGATTACCCTCCTTCGGCTGATCTCGAGCGATGCTGATCCAGCACCAACATTGGCCAATGTTCAAGATCTCAGGCGTTCGCTGGAAGGACGAATAGCATGAACTTTTGGCGCTGGGATTGACCGGCAAGTGGATTGAGGACCGTAATACCGAAGAGATGGTTGGTTGAGTTTTGCTGCAACCGAGGCAGAAGTAGTTCGAAAATACACACGAACACGTGGCAAAAATCTCGGGCAAAACGTCAACTTTTGTCAACTTATGTAAAGGAAGACGACAAGAAAGGTTTACGTCTGACTGCGCAACGTAAACGTTGTCGGCACCAAATGTAAACTTACGGCAGCTTTTCGCAAGGCAAACAAAAGGTTGAATGCAATGAAATCAACGGGTTGGTCGATCCAGCCTTGCGTAACGCTGAAATGCTTTTTTTCGGACGAAATCATGACCCGAGTTCTTGTATCTTCCGGTTTCAAAGACGTCGCTCGAACGAAGAGACAACCCAGAATGGCAACCTTCGGGCGAGCTCCACATGAAGGTTTGATCGGTCTGTATGCACGGTGTAACAGCAATCCGAGGAGATCGAATATTTCCGGAGACGGTCTTGGGGAGCCACTGCGTATGCGCGCGTGTTTGATCCAAGATGGTCGTGGGCACGCTGGCTTTTCCAAGATGGCACGATGAAAGGTGAGTTTGGAGCGAACCACCACCTCGTGCTGTTCGGCATCCGAACCACAAAACTGCCTGTTTCCTTGCTTCGCTCACCTTTGCTGCAATGTCCTGAACGGGAGATATATACTACCTAGATGCTCCGAGCGATCGATAATTTGATCTCCTCAAAGATGCGGGCGAGGAAGCCAGACGATTAAGGCGGCGAACTCGGACGACAGCTCTTGCCCAGTTGCCAAAAATGCTGATTTGCAGTTGCAAATTCAGAGGACTACGGTGGTGCCAATAGATTTGGGAGGTTATTTCTAGTGCGCTTTCTCCACACCGCCGACATACACCTCGCAAAGCCCTTCGGACGGTTCGACGAAGATACCCGTGCCGCCCTTCGTGCTGCCAGGCTTGATGCTCTCAGGAAGCTCGGAGAGGAAGCTTGCGCCCGCCACGCTGAGTTCATCTTGATTGCCGGGGACACTTTTGATGCGGAAGCGCCGCCTTCGAAAGTTGTCCGGCGTGCGCTCGACATCATGGGTGAGTTTCCAGACCTGCTGTGGGTGCTCATGCCGGGAAACCACGACAGCCGTGCAGCCGTGGACCTCTGGGAACGGATCGAGAAAGATAAGCCCGACAATGTGGTTCTCGCGCTCACACCGGAAATCATTGAAATTGGGGATCATGTGGCTGTTTTGCCGGCCCCGCCCACAGTGCGAAATCCTGGAGTCGACCTGACTGAGTGGATGACGGGTGCCGAAACGGGGGAGCGGTTTCGGATCGGAATCGCACATGGCGGAATACTTGATTTCGGCAGCGAGGAGGGAGCAGTTGCTGTCATTCCTCCAGATCGTGCTGAACGATCCAGTCTCGACTATTTAGCGCTCGGGGATTGGCATGGTCAGATGTCGATTACTCCGCGGACGTGGTATTCGGGAAGCCCGGAAGCGGACGGATTTAAAGGGCATCCACAGGCTGGTGCTCTACTGGTGGAGATTGCGCGGTCCGGAGAAGCCCCTTTGGTGACGCCTGTTCCGATTGGGCAATTTGACTGGAAGATCCTGAAACTCGACTTCTTCGCTGGGACAGATCCAGTAGAGCAGTTGGCGGGCGCGCTATCCAATTCTGGGAGGGATTCGACGCTGGTTCGCCTTGAAGCGAAAGGACGCCTTGGGCTGCTGGAACATAGCCAGCTTCGAGACGTGTGTGACCGGATCACGGACGACTTTCATTTCTTCGAGGTTTCCTGGGAAGGACTGGGCATTGAGCAAGTCGTAGATGACTTGGACCTAATCGCAGAAGGAGGGGCGTTGCGAGCAGCCGCGGACAGTCTTTTCGCAGCTACGGATCTCCAAGGGCGAAGCACGGAGGATGTTCAGGTTGCCCAGATCGCACTGACGCACCTATTTCACATCGCCCGGGAAGAGACGGAGCAATGAAGCTTCGGATGCTCGAACTGACGAACGTGCGCCGATTTGGCGGCCAGAAGGCGCGGCTTGGGCCCTTCGGCGACGGCCTTACGACCATCACGGCTGAAAACGAGGTGGGCAAGTCCACATTTTTCGACGCGTTACATGCTTTGCTTTTCGTTGCGCACGGCTCGTCCTCGCAGGAAGCCAAGAATTTGCAGCCGTATTCGGGCGGGGCAGCCAAAGTTGCTGCCGAAATCGAAATTGACGGGAAGAATTTCCGTATCGAGAAGACCTTCAACGCCCAAAAGTCGGCAAAAGTAATCGACAGCGCGACTGGGCAGGTCATCAAGCAGCAAGGTGATGCCGAGGCGTGGATTGAGGAAAACGTCAACAGGGCCAACAAAGGACCGACGGGTCTGCTCTGGGTTCGGCAAGGAGCAATCCATGTCGATCCAGAGGGCAAGGACAAGGATTCTAGCAACGTCGCGGCCCGTCGTGATCTTATGTCGAGCGTCCGTGGTCAGATCGATGCGGTCACTGGCGGTCGACGCATGGACAAGATCGTTGAGCGATGCCGCAAAGAGCTCGACGCCATGGCTACCAAGACCTTAAAGGCGAAGGCGGGGAGTCCGTGGAAACAAGCCGAGGATAAGGTCGAGGAACTTTTGGGCCAGAAGGAGAGACTTCTGAAGGACGTCGCCATGCTTTCGCAGGCCTTGAACACGAAGAGGCGGACCAAGACCCGCCTCCGTGAGTTGCAGAACCCTCAGAAGCAGGCAGAGCGGGCCCAGCAGATCGCAGACGCCACCGAAGCATTCCAGAAGGCAGAACAGCACGACCGGAGCGTGCAAGATGCAGAAAAGGCTCTTCAGCTGTTCGTCGCAGAGAAGGACCGGCTGATCCGCCAGATCAAAGACATCACCGATACGCAGAATCGTCGCAGTCAACTCGCCGACGAGGTCACACAGAGGGCGGCGGATGTTTCCGATAGTGAGACCGCACAGAAGGAAGCCGATAAGGCACTCACCGACGCCCAAGCCGTCATTGCCGCGAAGGTGACCGAGCGACGGCATTTGGTCACGTCCCTGACGGCAGCGCGCCAGAATGAAAGAAGCCGCCAGAAGTGGGACCGTCTGCGCAAGATCGCAGAGCTCGCCGCCGAGCTTGCGATCCCCCAAGACAAGCTAGGTGACGCAAAAGCCATCTTGAGAGGTCCCGACGTCACGCAGAGCGACCTCGATCACCTCGTGGATTTGGGGCGGCGTATCAGCATCGCACAAGAACAGCGGCGTGCGCAATTTGCCAGCTTCTCAGTTCGGCCGTCAGGGACAAGTGAGGCAGAAATCGACGGAGAAGCGGTTAAGCCAGACATTGAGATCCTTGTAGATCGTCCTCTAGACTTGCACCTTTCGGGATTTGGCAGAATCTGCCTCCGCCCGGCGGCGGGATCTGGCAAGGGGATCGAGGATCCGGAAGCGCTACAGGTAGAGCACGATGCAGCTCTGAAGGAGCTTGGCTTTGAGACGCTGCAACTTGCCCGAGACGCATGCAACGCGCGTCAACACGCTTTGAACGACAAGAGCGTGGCGGTTGCCGAGATCCGAGGTTTGGCACCTGATGGCCCGGATGCACTGAATGAGGAATGGCAGACCCTCTGCGCTGAGCTGGGACATCCGCCTGATGAGCAGCTGCCCACCCAATCTGCCCCGAAAGCTACGGATGCTTCAGACTTATCTGCAGAGCAGATCGAAGAGAAGATTGCGAGCATTGATCAGGAACTCGAAGAGCTTAGATCTGACATCACGGATCTCCAGATGGCCGCCACCGAGGCCGCCAGCGAGACTGCGAAAGCCAACGGAGTCTTGAACCATCTGTTGCAGGAGCAGATATCCTCGACGAAACCTCAGGGCGAAGACGCTGAGCTGGCGGCGCTGGAGAATGCCCGTGACATTGAGATCGACAAGGAAGATGTGGCAAAGCAAGCCTACGATGATCTCAGGGAGGACGCGCCCAACCTGCAAGTGGCGCGATCAACCCATGAGCGTCTCCTGAGCGCCGAGAACGCTGATCGCGACGAGATCAACACGCTGGAGCGAGTGCTTGCCCGCGTCGACGGTGCCATCGAAACACAGTCTGAAGGCGCGGTGGAGGAAAAGCTGGCCGAGGTCGGGGATCAATTGGAGAAGGCATCAGAACGGGCTGGGCGATATGAGATGCAAGCAAAGGCCCTGACGATGCTCATCGATCATCTCGACACGGCACGAAAAGATGCGCAGGAAACGTATTTCGAGCCCATCCGCAACGAGCTTCGCCCGTTACTGGCGCAATTGCATGCCGAGGCCGACTTCGAACTTGATCCCGAGAAGATGCTCGTCAGCAAGATCATTCGGAACGGCGTAGAGGACGACATCAACGTGTTGTCTGGTGGTGCCTACGAGCAGATCGCAATCCTGACCCGCCTGGCGTTCGCAAAGCTATTCGCGAAACAGGGTCGGCATGTTCCGATTATCTTGGATGATGCGCTTGTTCACACAGATGACGAGCGGATTTCGACGATGTTTAATATGCTATCACAGGCTGCCCAGGATCAGCAGATCATCGTGCTGAGTTGTCGGACCAGAGCGTTCTCTGACCTCGGTGGCACTAGAGCTTTCATTGAGACCGATGCGATCTGAATGCCGCAATTTCTCCGACATCAGAAGAATTTCCAAGTGCTCAGCTGACCCTTTACCTGCAAGCGCCCTTAAACCGGAATTCCTGAACGTCAAAGTTCCGCGCAGGTGCTCGTGGCGGTGTTGAGGTCTGTCGCCTGATGATTTCTGTTTGGACATTGAGCTCATCTTTGCCTGCTCCAGAAGAGACACACGATCAGTTCGCATAGTCAGGCAATTGGCGTCGCTGCACCGGAAGCGCTGAGCTTGCGCCTGGCTGGCACCACGAATTTCGTCAGCACCTTCGCTAACATGAGTGTGGAGCCAGCCAGTGAGCAGTATGGGGACTCTCAGACGCATCCAAGTGCTGCTCCGTGCATATCTAGTTAGGTTCACCCTAGAAATGGGTGGGCACTTGCCGGTTCATGATCGGGTTGTGGCATCGCGTGCTGAGCGAAGTCCTAGGGTTTCCGAGTGATAGCGATGGGGATGCCTTCTGGTGCCACCAGCATCCGGAGGGTCAATTCGACCTATTAGGTCCGGAGCCCAGAACAAAGTTCAAATAGCGCTGATATTTCGGCGAAGAGATCATCCGCATGTCCGACATCTTAATGAGCTGTCGTTCGAAGACACGGCCTTAGAAGCGCCCCCAATTTGGTGGCTTCGTCCAGTTCTCGTCAGTATCAACTCCTGTGCTGGAGGTTATCGTTTGTGTTTTGCCGCCAGAAGTTCTTTTCCAGAGGATATCTTCAGCGGCTTTCCTGGGACTCGCAACACTCCTGGCATTGAATGGACGTCTGTGGCCAGTTTCGAGACCCTTCAAATTGAGTTGTTCGGCCAGGTCGGAATTCGAGAGGTTGTTGGATATCTCACCATGTTCTTCCAAGACATCAGCTATGGCTTCTCGAAGCGCATTGGCATTTTCGCGAACCTTGGACGCTCCGGACTTCTGGTGGTCGCGAATGTTGGGGTTTCCGAACTTCGTGCCATCCAAGGCCTTCTTACGTGCCATTCCTTCCTTGGTGGTCCGGGAGATGTGTTCACCTTTCTTTTCTGCATAGGCAAAACGACCGGCTTCTGCCGCTTTTTCCAAATCCTCTGCATCCTGGACTGAAATGATGAAACACTCCGGAAGCTGAGTGGTGATTTGATCCAAATCTGTGGCGGTTCTGGTGAGGCGAGACCAATCATGAACGATGAGGACGGCACCAAGGCGGTTTGCTTCCTCTAAGGCACCTTTCAGCGTTTTTCTCCGGACTAGGTTGTTGTTCCCGCGTGCAGAACCAACCTCTTCAAATATGTTGACGAGATCATAGCCCATGCTGCGCGCAAACTGTTCAATAGACGCCCGCTGAGCATCAAGGCCGACACGGCTTTTTCCCTGACCTTCTGTTGAGACCCGCGCGTAACCAATCGCGGTCTGGCGAAACTCGGGCGACATTTTGCTTAACTGGTGTCTTGGTGCGTTCACTTGGGTTCTCCTCTTACACATATTACTACCTTTATAGTGGGAGAGCTGAGGGACTGCGCATAAACCTATCCGACATCCCTTAGGCCTCTGACATGAGCCCTGATGTCGAAATCCTTGATGATGTCTAAACCCCGGAGGAGATTGGCTATTTGGCGACGTGGTCGATGCCGTTGGTGCCGCAATTTTTACGCAGGTTCAACGTTGGCACGTGGACGAAATTGCTCCCGCCATCCATACTGAGCACCAGAGCCACTGAGAGCGTCACTGGCTGGTTTTATAGTCGACCTGCTGTCGCACATCAAAGCAAGCAGTGGACGCGACCAGCGACGCGCTGAGCGAGCCTGGCGAGCATTGGTTAGTCGATCATGTTGGGATCTGGCCAATCTTGCAGTTTTTGGCACATGGGCCGAAAAAAGGTGGCGATGGCGACGAGCTTTCCAGAAGACATGTTCCTACACTGCGTCGAAAGACAGCCTCTTATCTTACCGGATGAGGATGATGGGCTCTCATGCCGGAAAGTCCTCACTTCGTCTAATACTATATATTCTTATCTTACTATTATTACTAATAGACGAAGTGAGGACTTTTGTGCGCGTCCGGTTCAAAGCCCGCTTCCGGAAGAAAGATCCTGAGACACGACCTACACTTCCATCACTCCGGTGAGGTAAACGCTGTGGCCACACCAGCTCCTGTTTCAGCGTGTTCAGCATTCCGTGTGGATGAATTTGAGGTGTTCCGGGGCTACTGACCGGCACCTTTCAGCCGTTTCAATGCTCTGGAAACGGACGACTGGCTCCAAAGGGTGCCGAGTTGCGTTCGATACCCGCGGTCGTTTGCGACTTTGGCGATGTCTTCTCCTCTCGCTGGCAATCCAGCTGCCTCGAGTTCGGATTTGATACTCAAGAGCTTCAAGGCCAAGTTCAGTGACTCTTCCACGCGTGCCGTCTTGGACGCTTTCATTGCCTCGAATGTCTGCGTCGCTCCCTTGGGTGCTAGATCCTTGGCGCGCGTCCCGAGCCTGAGCAGAGGCAAGTTCATGTTCAGGCGAGCCCGTATCTGATCTTCAGTAAGATCATCGAGGCGACACCGATCCCGCACGCCGTAAATGTGCTTTCCATGCGCAACGAGTTCCGATGCAAACGTTTGTCGGAGATTGGGTTCGGGTCGCTGAAACAGCCAGGTAAGACAGTCGACAAGTATGATTCCCGATTTGTTGCGAGATCTCTGCTCTAATATCTGCCTCAAGTTTGGAAGGTCGTCCAAGCAGCGAACTTTCCTTTGATAGTCATAGGCAATGCGAAGCGCCGCTCCATGTGACTTTGAAAAGTGTTGTAGATTGTTGATTTGCCTCCGAACCGCCTCGCATTGGGAAATATTCCCATGTGACTTAGTGCCGTAGGTCGCCAAAACGTATCCGTAAATGTTCGCCATCCTTCCTCAAGTTATGCATCACCGTTGACTCAACGTTGGTGCATAAACCCGTCCTTTTGCTAAATGATATTGCCTAAAATTTCGGCTTGTCATGAGCTTTGCCTGAGATGTCCGAAAACCCCGCGGATCAGGGAAGCATCCCGACAAGTCACTCCTCGTGTCGTATAGTAACATGAACAGTTGCAGAGGAAATAACCAAATGAAATCAAATGATAAAATCATTCGCGATGCATGCCAGAGTTGGCTCAAAACCTGTGAGCGGAATGGACTTGAACGCTCCACTCTGAAAGCCTATCGGAGCCACGCTTGGATCCATATTGAACCGAAGATAGGAGATCTTCTGGTCGCAGATCTGAGCCGTGGTGATGTGCGTGATTTCATGGACGACTTGCTTGACGAAGGTGTCTCGAGGTCATTGGTGAAGAAAATCATGGTCAGTCTCAGGGCGATATTTGCCGAAGCCGTCGAACGCGAGTGGATTGACCACAATGTAGCGGCCGAAGTGAAAGTGAAACGCAGCAACGGCCGCGACAAGAAGCGCGTGATCATTCCGTCGAAGGATGAGATCCGGACGATCATTTCGAAAGCTCCCGAGAGCCACCGGGTGATGTTCACGTTGGCCATCTTCACGGGAATGCGGATTTCAGAACTGCGCGGCCTTGCCTGGAGCGCGGTAGACTTTGATCGGAAGAGCATTCGCGTAATACAGCGCGCAGATGAATACGGCGAACTTGGCTCACCAAAGAGTAGAGCAGGGGAGCGGGAGATCCCGATGGCTCCTATCGTGGTCGATGCTTTGCAGGCCTGGAAAATGTCGTGCCGGACGAGTGTCGAAGGGTTGGTGTTTCCCAACTCTGTCGGCAAGATCCAGAATTACTCGAACATCTACAATCGGGTCTTCAAGCCGATGCTTGTCGAGAACGGGATCACGGGTGCGTCGGGTCAGGCCAAATTCGGCATTCACTCCCTCCGCCACGCCGCGGCATCGCTGTTCATCGAACAGGGCTGGAACCCGAAGAAAATCCAGACCCTTCTAGGCCATGCCTCGATCAATATGACGATGGATGTCTATGGCCATCTTTTCGAGAGTCCGGAGGAGGATGTGGCGATGTTTGAGAAACTAGAGAGCGATCTTCTAGCAGCATGATCTGCACATTTCCTGGATGGATTGAAAATCCTCGTGTCGGTGGTTCGATTCCGCCCCCGGCACCACTTAAGTCACTGATATAGCTAAATTAAACCCGATCTAGGGTAGTCCGTCGTCATGCGCGCATGGCGCCTGGGTGCCAGTTGGGTGCACTTTGCGACTGACGGAAAAAGTTTTTGAACACAGCTTGTTTAGCAATCCAAATGAAGACCTATAGTCCAAACACATGGGCTTTAGCTTCTTCAGATACCGTCAGCC
>Ga0316205_10001815_pt1 | contig 24630 bp, 23 predicted proteins | sample 3monthpyrite_MG_FD_204941 | JGI IMG/M metagenome (GOLD analysis project Ga0316205, IMG submission 204941) | Microbial mat bacterial communities from mineral coupon in-situ incubated in ocean water Damariscotta River, Maine, United States -... | ecosystem: Environmental > Aquatic > Marine >... | reverse complement strand
CGGGGAGTTTGAGGGGATGGCCCCTCAACCAACTGTCGAGCGTGGCGCAGCCGCTCCTTCAGGTCACGTTTTCGAACCGCGCGCGGATCGCGGCCTCCTGCTCGACGCTCAGATAAGCCGGATGATGCGTCGCCAGAACCTCGCGCGCCCGGGCATTGGCGCGTGCCCAGGCGTCCTTGGCGCCCTGCTCTTGCCAGCTGCGCGGGGTCTCGCGATCGGCAAGGCTGGGATAGACGTAGTCTCGCTCCATCGCCGCCATGGTCTGTGCTCCGCCCAGGAAGTGGCCTTCACCCAGCACCGCCTCGCAGATCGCATCAAAGCCGAGGTTCTCCTCGCTCACTTCGATCCCCCGGAGCGTTCGATAGGTGGCGGCATGCATTTCGTCATCCAGGATGAAGGCTTCGAAACTGGCTCCCAGAAGCGAGGCGGTCATGCCCGAGCTTTCATAGATCAGGTTCCCGCCCGCCAGCGCTGCGGCCAGCGAAGTAATCCCTTTTTCCGCGCCATATTGCGCGTCGATGGCCTTGGCATCCGTCATGGAACAAGCCACGCCCGACGGCAGCCCCAGCCAATTGCTGACTTGCGCCGACGCGGCGTTGAGCACCGCGATTTCCCCGCCACCGCCGGCAAATGCCCCGGTGCGCAAATCGATCACCAGCGGCCAGTTGGAGAACACCATCGGATGCCCCGGCTTGATCACATTGACCATCACCAGGCTCGCCAGCGTCTCGGCAAGGCTCTGCGCCAGAAACCCTGCCAGGGTGGCGGGTGCCGTCGCACCGGCCTGAGCGGCGGTGATGCATGAGACGGGAATATTGTGCCTGAGGCACTCGAAGGTCACATCCACCGCATCCTCGCCGAACCGCATCGGCGAAATCACCGGACTTATATGTGCCTTCACGAAGGGCCGCTCGGCAAACCGCCCCGGCCCTCCGGCCGCAATGTCGAACATCCCGACCAGCGGCTCCACATGTTCAGCCAATGTAAAGGCCGTGGCAACGGGCTTCGTCGTGTTCTTCAGGAGCGCATAGGCCGTGTTCACATCCATGTCCCACGGATCGGGGCAATCGGTGGCGATACAGCAGCGCGTGAACCAGCTCACATTGGTCAGCGTGTCCTGAAGCCGCGTGAAATCATGCAAGTCGCGCAAGGTGGACACGCGGTAGAGCCCGCTGTCGAGGTCCAGCACCTGCACCGCAGCACCCCCGGTACCGAAATGCACCGCATCCCCGCCCACCTGGATCGAACGCGCCGGATCGCGCCCGTGAAAGGTGAAACTCTTGGGGGCCAGCGCAATTGCGCGCTCGACCACCACGCGCGGTATGCCAAGGCGATCCGCACCGATCCGCGTACACCCCGCTGCCAGCAAAACGGTCTCGAGGCGTACGGGCACCTCGCCCATGCCCAATTCGTCCAGAAGCCGCAGCGCCGTGTCATAGATCGCCCCGCATTCCGCGTCACTCAGGGGCCGATAGGCCCCGCCCCTCTGCCCCGGCGGTGCGGGGTTCACCGCAGGCGGCGCGGCGCGCTGGGCATGGCGCGCCTTGCGGCCTGAGCGGCGGCCGGATTTTGTCTGTGCGTCGCGCATGGTCGCCTCCGTTCCAGTCCACAGAAGGCCGGCACCCGTCCCACGACAAGCGCATTCCCCCTGCCCGGCAATATATCAAATTCCAATTTCTATTTTTTCGCATCGGGTATGCAGGGTTTGACGCCGCGCTCGCCCTCCCTCTTCTAGGCATAAAGATCAAAGGATGGCCCCATGAAAACCCAGACCCGTTGTGTCGTGATCGGCGGCGGCATTGCCGGCTGCTCGACGCTCTACCACCTGACCCAGGAAGGCTGGACCGACGTGGTCCTTGTCGAACGCGACGAGCTGACCTCCGGCACCACCTGGCATTCCGCGGCACAGGTCACCAATTTCGGCATGAACCAGACGATGGTGGGACTCAAATCCCATTCCATCGCGCTCTACAGGAAACTGCGCGACGATCCCGACTACCCCGTGGGCTACCATCACGGCGATGGCGGTATCCGGCTGGCCAATACGCAAGCGCAGATGGAAGCCTACCGGCATTTTGCCTCGATGGCGCGCGGCATGGGTGTTACCTATGAGGTTATCGACGCCGAGGAATGCGCCCGCCGACATCCGCTGATCTCGACCGAGAACCTCCTGGGCGGGCTCTGGGATGGCGAAGACGGCGATATCGACCCCGCACAGCTTTGTCAGGCGCTGGCCTTCCATGCCCGCCGTGCAGGCGCCGAGGTCTACCGCAATACCGCCGTCACGGGGCTGACCCAGCACCGGGACCAAAGTTGGACCGTGCACACTGCAAAAGGCGACATAGATTGCGAAGTGGTGGTCAATGCCGGCGGTTACCGCGTGAACGAACTGGGCGCGATGATGGGCGTGCATCACCCCGTCGCCTCGATGGAGCACCAGTATTTCGTCACCGAAGATATTCCAGCCATCGCCGAGGCGGGCCACCGGATGCCGCTGATCCGCTGTCCGATCAGCGATTACTATTGCCGGCAGGAGAAAAACGGCCTGCTTGTGGGATTTTACGAACAGGACTGCAAGACTTGGGGGCTGGACGGCATCTCGCCCGATTTCTCCAACGACCTGTGCCCCGATGATCTGGATCGCGTGATGGACGTGCTTGAAGGTGCCTTCGCCCGTATGCCCGCGCTGAGCGAAACCGGAATCAAGCGCGTGGTGAACGGCCCCATCACCTACACGATCGACGGTGCCCCCCTGGTTGGCCCCATCCCGGGCAAGCGCAATGCGTTCTGCATCATCGGGCTGCGTGCGGGCCTTGGCGAAGGCGGCGGCCATGGCTGGCTGCTGGCGCAACAGATCGTGCATGGCGAGGCCTGTTATGACACCTGGCCGATCGACCCGCGCCGCTTCACCGGTCACGCCAATGTAGAACTGACAGCCTTGAAGGCCATCGAGGATTACCAGAACGAATTCCGCTTCCACTTCCCCCACGAACACCGCCCGGCGGGCCGTCCCGCAAAAACCACGCCGCTCACACCGGTGCTGGCCGCTGCAGGCGCGGAATTCACCGTGGTGAATGGTTGGGAGCGCGCCGACTACTTCAAACCAACACCTGATTTCACTGAAACACATTCGTTCAAATTCAATGAGGTATTCGACGTTGTTCAAGTGGAAATCGCCGCACTCCAATCCGGCGCTGGCCTCGCTGAGGTCAACGGCTTCAATCGCTTCGAAATCACCGGTGCGGATACTCACGGATTCCTCGGCCGCATGTTCTGCGGGAATGTGAACCGCAAACCCGGCCGCGTAGGACTTGGCTATCTCCTGAACCACCACGGCATGATCAAGGGCGAGGCCACGGTGGCCAACCTGCCCGCCTCCGATCGCGGCCCCGACCGCGTCTGGTACGGCTCGGCGGCGGCCTCGGAGTACCACGACATGGACTGGCTTACATCGCACCTGCGCCCCGGCGAAGACGTGCAAATCCGCTCGCTCACCAATGACCAGACGATCCTGGTCCTCGCCGGCCCCGGGTCCCGCGCCGTGCTCAGCGCCGTGTCCCGCGCCGACTGGTCGGCACAAGGCTTCCCCTGGCTCTCGGTGCGCGAATGCTTCATCGGCTTTGCCCCGGCCACGGTCATGAGCGTCAGCTTCTCCGGGGAACTGGCCTATGAAATCCACGTCCCCAACGCGCATCTCCATGCGGCCTACCTCGCGCTCCGCGCCGCAGGTGATCCCCATGGCCTCACTCTCTTCGGCGCGCGCGCGGTCGAATCGATGCGCATGGAAAAAGGCTTTCTGCACTGGAAATCCGACCTTCTGACCGAATTCGACCCGTTCGAGACCGGCCTCGACCGCTTCGTCAAGATGGACAAGCCCGACTTCATCGGCAAAACCGCTCTCGAAAGACGTCGCGCCAACGGCCCGCAAAAACGCCTTGTCACGCTGGAAGTCCACGCCGACACCGCGCCTGCGCATGGCGGGGCCTCGGTGATGACCGGCTCGAAAGTGGTCGGCACCGTGACATCTGGTGACTGGGGGCACCGTGTGCACAAAAACCTCGCCTATGCTTTCGTCGATCCGGACCAGGCCGAACCCGGCAGCAATCTCCTTATCGACATTCTCGGCGACCTGACCCCGGCCACGGTCATCCTGCCCGCACCCTATGATCCGGACATGACACTCCCTCGCGCCTGACCCTTTCTTCTGGCCGGAAATATCCAGGGGGTCTGGGGACAAGGCCCCCAGCCTTTGCGACAAGCGGTTTTGGCTCAGTCCTCGCCCTGCGCCTCGGCCCGGCTCTTGCCGCTCACATTCATGGCCAGCGTGGCGGCCATGAACTGATCCAGATCGCCATCCAGAACCCCCTTGGTGTCAGAGGTCTCCACATTGGTGCGCAGGTCCTTCACCATCTGGTAGGGCTGCAGCACATAGGAGCGTATCTGGTTGCCCCACCCCGCATCGCCCTTGGCCTCATGGGCGGCGTTGATGTCCGCCGTGCGCCGGTCAAGCTCCAATTGATATAGCCGCGATTTCAGCGCCTTCATGGCGATGTCACGGTTCTGGTGCTGTGATTTCTCCGAGGACGTCACCACGATCCCCGTGGGATGGTGCGTGATCCGAACGGCGGAATCCGTGGTGTTCACATGCTGCCCGCCCGCGCCGGACGACCGATAGGTGTCGATCCGGATATCGCCCGGGTTTACCTCGATCTCGATGTCGTCATCCACCACCGGGTAGACCCAGACCGAGCAGAAGCTCGTATGCCGCTTGGCCGCGGAATCAAAGGGGCTGATCCGTACCAGCCGGTGCACACCCGACTCCGACTTGAGCCAGCCATAGGCATTGTGCCCGCTGATCTTGTAGGCCGCGGACTTGATCCCGGCCTCGTCTCCAGATTGCTCGGATTGCAATTCGACCGTGTAGCCGCGCTTTTCGGCCCAGCGAACATACATCCGTGCCAGCATGTTGGCCCAGTCGCAGCTCTCGGTACCCCCTGCGCCCGCATTTATCTCCAGGAAGGTGTCATTGGCATCTGCCTCACCGTTCAGCAGCGCCTCAAGCTCCTTGGCCTCAGCACGCCTCTTGAGACGCTTGAGCGCCTCTTCGGCCTCGCGCACGACCTCGGCATCGTCTTCCATCTCGCCTAGATCGATCAGCTCGACATTGTCGGAAAGCTCCTGCTGAATACCGTCATGGGTCTCCATCGCATCGACCAGTGCCTGGCGCTCCCTCATCAGTTTTTGCGCCTTCGCAGGGTCGTCCCAAAGGTTGGGGTCCTCGACCCGAGCGTTGAATTCCTCGAGCCTGTACGACGCGGTCTCCCAGTCCATCCTCTGGCGCAACAGCTCCAGAGAATTCTCGATCTCCTGCACAATGGTCTGAATTTCCGCGCGCATCGCCTGGCCTCTCGTTCCCTCTGGAGGTTTCGTGTACCGCGTCCTCCCCGCTCCGGCAAGCATGTGCAACAGCCGACCCAGGTACCGCTTTTTTGCAAAAAAGCGGTCCGGAATTTTGCAAAATTCCGCTCGCGGCACACTGCGTCGGCGTAAGGGAAAATGGCGCACCTGAGAGGATTCGAACCTCTGGCCTCTGCCTTCGGAGGGCAGCGCTCTATCCAGCTGAGCTACAGGTGCATTGTGAGGGCGGTATAGCCGTGCACCCCGGCCCGCGCAATCGCGAATTGGCGGGCTCCCCGCAAACGGAAACCGCCGGACCCATCACTGGATCCGGCGGTTGAAAACCTTTGCAGGGCTTACGCCTTACATCGGGTTGCCATATTTGTCATAGACGGGCTCCGGATCGATCATAACCGGTGCGGGCTCGTCCTGCTGCTGTGCGCAGGCAGCGACAAAAAGGCTCAGCAGCAGAGCTGCGGACATTTTGAGTTTCATACTATTGGCTCCAAGTTTAGCAACGCCCTGACCTTAACAACCCTTTCATGGGTTTGTCGATGGGATCGAATACGTTTTTCTGCCTCAATGGTGCCTGATACGCATATGTTCGCGCTGCTGTGGCTTCACGCCAACAGATCATTGGCCAATTCCAGCGCCTCGACCAGCACATCGACCTCGTCCCGGGTGTTGTAAAGACCAAAAGAGGCCCGGCATGTGGCACTCACCCCAAGATGCTCCATGAGCGGTCCGGCACAGTGATGTCCGGCCCTTACCGCCACCCCCTTTTTATCCAAAATGGTAGAAATATCATGGGGATGCGCGGTTCCATTCAGCGTGAAGCTGAAAATTGCCGCCTTGTCTTTCGTGGTGCCCTGCTGAATCAGCCAGTTCAGTCCGGCAAACTTGCGAACGGCATAGTCGCGCAGATCGTCCTCGTGATCGGCGACATTCTGCATGCCCAGATCCATGAGGTACTCCAAAGCCACACCCAGACCAATTGTCTGCACGATTCCGGGCGTTCCGGCCTCGAATTTCATCGGCGGGTCCGCGTAAGTCACGAAATTCTTGGACACTTCGCGAATCATGTCGCCGCCGCCCATGAAGGGCCGCATCTCGGCAAGCCGCTCCTGTTTCACGAAAACAGCGCCCGATCCGGAGGGGCCATAGAGCTTGTGACCGGTGATGGCGTAGAAATCACAGCCCAAGGCATCGAGGTCCTGAGGTGAATGCACGGCCCCCTGCGAGCCGTCCACCAGAACCGGCACGCCACGGGCCCGGGCCGCCTCGATAATGGGTTTCAGGTCCACCTTCGTGCCCAGAACATTGGAAAGCTGCGTAAGTGCGATCAGCCTGGTGCGCGGCCCGATGGCATCGATGACGGCCTGCGGGTCCAGCGCGCCGGTCACATCCGTGTCGATCCATTTCAGCACAACGCCCTGGCGTTCGCGCAGGAAATGCCAGGGCACGATGTTGGCGTGATGCTCCATCACGCTCAGGATGATCTCGTCGCCCTGGGTCATGCGTGGCATGGCCCAGCCATAGGCGACCATGTTGATCCCCTCGGTGGTGCCCGAGTTCAGGATGATCTGGGCGTCGTCCCGGACGCCCAGAAACCGCGCGATGATGCCGCGCACCGCCTCGTATTTCTCGGTCGCGATGTTGCTCAGTGTGTGCAGACCCCGGTGCACATTGGCGTATTCATGGGCATAGGCCGTGGTGATGGCATCAATCACCACCTGCGGCTTCTGCGCGCTGGCTCCGTTGTCCAGATAGACCAGCGGCTTGCCATTCACCTCGCGGCTCAGGATGGGAAAATCGCCCCGTATCTTGTCCATGTCCAGCATCTCAGCCTCCTGCCCCGCCCGCCATGCCGATCATGCTCGCCAGGATCGCCGATCCCAGGATCAGGGCAAAGAATGCCGTGACCAATACGCAGAGCGCCTTGAGTGAACTTTCAAACCTGTGTGCGGCGTCGACCATCGACAGGGTCATCCACACCGCCCAGGCCATGTAGGCCAGCATCGCGAAGGGCGCGGCCGGCGGAAGAAGAACCGATACCGCGGTTGCACCAAGGGCCAGCGCGAACAGAACGATCTGCAGCCAGACCATGACCACCACCATGTCCTCGACCGCCGCCTCGCCGCCAAAGATGCGTCCGATCCAGGTCAGCACAAAGACCCCGATCACCGCCTGCCCCCATTGCAGAACCGCGAACATCAGCGGTGAGCGGTAGGCCGGGCTCATCCGGAGGAGATCGCCCAGTTCGCCCTCGGGCAGTGGGACCATCTGAAGCATCGCAGAGGCCAGAAGCGACATGACCGCCGCCATCGCCGCCAGAGCCAGCCACAGCGCCTGTTTCGGGATGTTCATCGCGATAAGCTGCGCACCCACGATGCGCGGCTCGCTCAGCGTCCGCTTGAAGAACTCAAAAAACAGCGCAGCGGTCATCTTGTCCCCCATTCCGCCTCGCGCAGCCCTGCGATCCAGAACCACAGGAACACTGCGATCCACAGGATGCCAACCAGGTTCAGCCCCGGTCCGGCCCCGATGAAGCCCGCGATGAGGCCCCAGAACAGCAGGATCGGGCTGCCCGCCAGAAACGCCCAGAACAGCGCCACCCGCGCGCCGTACCCGGTGCCGCGCCCGCCTGCAAGTTTGCTCAGCAGATGACTGACCCAGGCGAGGAGATAGAAAAAGAGCGGCGCGATAAAGACCCAGCCCAGCAGCGCCCCGCCCAAGAGCGGGTTCAGCTCCTGATCGGTCAGATGCGCCTCACGCGACAGTCTTGGCCATTGCGCCACAAAGACCACGACACAGGCCGCCATCAGGATGGCCAGCGCCCGGCCTTCGTTGGGCGCGGCCCCCAGCAGCCGCCGCACCACGCGGCCCGGGCCGCGATAGGTGGCCACGATCTCGCGACTGACAGACATCAGCCGCTCCGCCGCTCCAGCCAGGTCTGAAGCCGCTCGACAATATCCACCCGCAACGCCTCGTTTTCGATCTCGTCCACCGCCTCGGCGAGAAAGGCCAGGGTCAGAAGGTCGGTCGCCGCCTTTTCGGGCACGCCCCGCGCGCGCAGGTAAAACAGCGCCTCCTCGTCGATCGCCCCCGAGGTGGACCCGTGCGAACAGATCACGTCATCGGCATAGATTTCCAGCTCGGGCTTGGCCAGGAACTGGCTGTCTTCGTCCAGCAGCAGCGACTGGCTGATCTGATACCCATCGGTCTTCTGAGCGCCCGGCTTGACCAGGATTTTTCCCTGGAACACCCCCGTGGCGCCATTGCGCAGCACCTTCTTGAAGACCTGGCGGCTTTCGCAATTCACTGCGTCATGGGTCACGAACACCGTGTCGTCATGGTGGAAATCCCCGTCGCCCAGGCAGGCCCCGGCAACATGCGCCACCGCGTCGTCCCCGGTCAGCTCGATCACGGTTTCGTTGCGCGTCAGCACGCCGTTGACCGTGAGGGTGAAGGACTTGAACACGCTTTCACGCCCCAGCCGCGCAAACACATGCGTGACCGCCCGACGTTCGTGATCGCGGCCCTGCGCACGCACATGGTGCAGCGTGCCGCCATCGGCGATGTCGATCTCCATGCACTTGTTGAACCGCGCCGCGGCCGGACCGTTTTCCAGAATGGTCGCCTCGGCCCCCTCCTCGATTCGCAGGACATGGTGCAGGAACACGTCCGAAGTCTCTGATTCGTGGGTATAAACCAGGTTTATGGGTCTTGAGGGCCGCCCCGTCACACGGATTGTCACACCGTCCCCCGCAAAGGCGGTGTTCAGCGCCGCAAGGGGGCGCTCGACCGGGGTCTGCCCCGCAGCCTCAAGTGTGCCATAGAGGTCTTCGGCCCAGTGATCATGGGTGCAGCAGACATCCTCCAGCCGGTCGATCTCGACGCCTTCCAGACTCAGGTCATCCGACAGCTCGGGGCTATAGACCCCGTCCACGAAGAAGATGCGCAGCCGGTCGACCGCGTCAAACATCCACGCCTCATCGTGACGCAGAACCGCCGCGCGTGGCGGCTCGGCCTGCACCAGCGTGTCGGGTCTCGTGAATTTCCAGTACTCGTCGCGCCCCTGCGGCAGGCCCATGGCGCGCAGCCGTTCCAGCGCCGCCGCCCGCGCGGCTCCGGTGCAGCCCACATCGGGCACCTGCATGGCGGCAAGTCGCTCCTCGGTGGCCGAGCGTTTGCGGTCGTCCAGTGCCATCATGCCACCTCGGCCAGGATATCGGAATATCCGTTGTTCTCGACCTCCAGAGCCAGTTCCGGCCCGCCGGATTTAACGATGCGCCCATCGGCCATGATATGCACCACATCGGGTTTGATATGATCCAGAAGCCGTTGATAATGCGTGATAACAAGGAACCCGCGACCCTCGTCGCGCAGGGCGTTCACACCTTCTGCAACCAGCTTCATGGCGTCCACGTCAAGACCCGAATCGGTTTCGTCCAGAATGCACATCCTCGGCTCCAGCATGGCCATTTGAAGGATTTCGTTGCGCTTCTTCTCACCGCCCGAAAAGCCGACATTCACGGGGCGCTTGAGCATGTCCGCATCGATCTTCAGCGCCTTGGCCTTGGCGCGAATGACCTTGAGAAACTCGGTGGCGCTCATCTCCTCCTCGCCCCGCGCCTTGCGCTGCGCATTCACGGCGGTGCGCAGAAAGGTCATGTTGCCCACGCCGGGAATTTCGACCGGATACTGGAACGCCAGAAAGAGACCCGCTGCGGCGCGCTCTTCGGGCTCCATCTCCAGCAGGTCGGCCCCGTCCAGCGTGGCGCTGCCGCCGGTCACCTCATAGCCGTCCTTGCCCGAAAGAACATAGCTCAGAGTGGATTTTCCCGACCCGTTCGGCCCCATGATCGCATGGACGCGGCCCGCCTCGACGGTAAGGTCAACCCCCTTGAGGATCGACTTTTCCTCTTCTTCAAGATCAACCTTCAGACCTTTGATTTTCAACATTTTATTTCTCCATACAGGCCGGTCAGGGCCGGATCATCATTTCCACGATCGCAAGCAGGTCCGCAGCATTCAGCGCCATCGGCTCCACCTCGAATTCCGCCATCCGCCCATGCAGGCGCGGCGCGCCCAGCCAGCGTTCCACCTTGTGGTATTGCTTGCGCGGGGCATAGTCGTCAAAGAGCACGGTCACGGGCCGCGTCGTTCGCAGCGCCGTCGCCATCGCGCATCCCGTGCGGAACCGCCCATCCACCAGCACCACATCGGGCTGGCCCAGCTCCTCCAGATCCCAGACCTGCAGCGGGTAGCGCGCATAGCGCATATACTCGGTCTTCCTCGACGGATAGCCCCAATCCCGGGTCCCGCCCACATCCGACCACAGTATCTCGACCGAGGTCCCCTCGGCGGGCGGGTTCGCTGTAAACCAACCCTCCATCATCCGCGCCCAAGCCTCGTCGCTTTCGACCGAAAATACCCGCTTGCCCGGCATCTCGGAGGCCATCACCGTGGACCCGCCCGAGCCATACTCCAGGATCACCGACGCGCCCTCATAGGCCGCCCGCAACCGCGCCGCCTCGTCCTCGGGCAACATCAGCTCGGGCCGCGATATGGTCGCGGTGTCAGCCATTTCGAAGAGTCACATGGGGAGCCAGTCGCATCCCTTTTCGAATTTCAGTTCCATATGAGCGATGACCAGTCGCCATTTCCGCGATTTCGTTGCAAGAATGGCCATCCAACTGGCTTGCAAACTCAATTCCAAACAGGTGTATGGCCAAGACAACTTCGCGTTTCTCGGCGCATTCGTAGCGCTGCCTTAATGTTTTAGCCAGCTCATCGCTTGTCATGACCTACCCCACCGACCCCTCAAGCGAGATCGCCACCAGCTGCTGCGCCTCCATGGCAAACTCCATCGGCAGCGCCTGCAGCACGTCGCGGCAGAACCCGTTGACCACCAGCGCCACGGCCTCTTCCTCGTCCATGCCGCGCTGGCGGCAATAGAACATCTGGTCGTCGTCAACCTTGGATGTCGTCGCCTCATGCTCCACCCGGGACGAGTTGTTCTTGACCTCGATATAGGGCACGGTGTGTGCCCCGCATTTGTCCCCGATCAGAAGCGAGTCGCACTGCGTATAGTTGCGCGATTCTTTCGCCTTGGGGTGCATCGACACGAGGCCGCGATAGGTGTTTTGCGCGCGGCCCGCGCTGATCCCCTTGGAGACGATCCGCGACTTGGTGCGCTTGCCCAGATGCACCATCTTGGTGCCGGTATCGGCCTGCTGCATGTTGTTGGCAATCGCGATGGAATAGAACTCGCCCTGACTGTCATCGCCGCGCAGAATGCAGGACGGATACTTCCACGTCACGGCACTGCCGGTCTCCACCTGCGTCCACATCACCTTGGCCCGGTCGCCCCGGCAATCGGCCCGCTTGGTGACGAAGTTATAGATGCCGCCCTTGCCGTTCTCATCCCCGGGATACCAGTTCTGCACGGTCGAGTATTTCACCTCGGCGTCTTCCTCGATGATGATCTCGACGACAGCGGCGTGCAGCTGCGACGTATCCCGCTGTGGCGCGGTGCAGCCTTCGAGATAGCTCACATACGAGCCCTTGTCGGCGATGATCAGCGTCCGCTCGAACTGGCCGGTATTTTCCGCGTTGATCCGGAAATAGGTGCTCAGCTCCATCGGGCACCGCACGCCCGGCGGCACATAGACGAACGACCCGTCCGAGAAGACCGCCGAATTCAGTGTCGCATAGAAATTGTCCGACACCGGCACGACCGAACCAAGGTATTTCTTCACCATCTCCGGATGCTCGCGAATGGCCTCGCTGATCGAGCAGAAGATTACCCCCGCCTGCTTCAGCTCTGCCTGAAAGGTCGTGCCCACGGACACGGAATCGAACACCGCATCCACCGCCACCTTGCGACCCTCGGCAGGCGCCTGATCTGCCCCCTCGACTCCCGCCAGGATCATCTGTTCCTTCAGCGGAATGCCCAGCTTCTTATAGGTCTCGAGAAGTTTGGGGTCGACCTCGTCGAGCGACTTCGGCTTCACCGCCATCGACTTGGGCCGGGCATAGTAATACTGGTCCTGGAAATCGATCTCGGGGTAGTCGACCATCGCCCAGTCGGGCTCTTTCTTGGTCAGCCAGCGCGCATAGGCTTCCAGCCGCCACTCGGTCATCCACTCGGGCTCTTCGTTCTTCTCCGAAATCAGCCGCACGATGTCCGGGGTCAGGCCCTTGGGTGCGTAGTCCATCTCGATATCCGTGGACCAGCCGTACTTGTACGCCCCGCCCACTTCGCGCACCGCGTCGACAGTTTCCTGGTCCACGCCATCCTTGACCTGGTCGTCCCGCACGGGGCTGTCATCCAATACCGCCATCTGCCTCTCCTGTTTCACGCAACTCAGGCTTCGGCCCGGTCGCGATACCTGCGGTGCAGCCTTGTCCATCCTTCGGCAAAGCGCAGCACCTCGTCCTCTGTCGTCTCCAGCCCCAGCGACACGCGCAACGCACAGCCCGCCTGAGCCTCCGAATATCCCATGACCCGCAAGACATGGCTCGCCCGCGTCTTGCCGCTGGAACACGCGCTGCCCGCCGACACCGCGAAACCCGCGAGGTCCAGCGCCATCACCTGCGTCTCGCCTTTCCAGCCTTCGGTTATGAAACACGACGTGTTGGGCAGGCGCGTCTCCGATTTCCCGACAAAAATAGTCTCATTTGCCGATTCCTCAAGCGCCTTTTCTAGAATGTTTCTAAGTTTTTCGACATACAGCCATTTCCCGTCGGCAAGATCGCGCGCCGCCGCCTCGGCCGCTGCGCCGAAACCTGCGATCCCGATCAGGTTCTCGGTGCCCGAGCGGCGCCCCATTTCCTGCCCGCCGCCCCGGATCCGGGCGGCCAGATCGGTTCCGCGCCTGATCACCAGCGCGCCCACGCCCTTGGGCCCGCCCAGCTTGTGCGCCGAAATCAGCGCCATCTCGCAGCCCGCCCAGTTGAAGGCGACCGCCAGCTTGCCAAATCCCTGGGTCATGTCACAGACCGCCAGCCCCTGAGGCAGGTCCTGCACGATGCCCGTCTCGGAATTCGCCAGTTGCAGCGCCGTCCGCGCCGGATCGTCAGCGCGCACCCGGCCACCTGCATCCACGCCCAGCGTCTCCTCCACCCAGGCCCGCACCGCGTCATGTTCGATGCCCGCACCAACCAGCCCGCGCCCCGCACAGGCCAGCGCCGCCGCCTCCGTGGCCCCGGACGTGAAGATCACATCGGCACCCTCAGCACCAAAGGATGCCGCCACCTGCGTCCGCGCGCGCTCCATCACGGCCTTGGCGGCGCGCCCTTCGCCATGCACGCTCGACGGATTGCCCACGACCTCCATCGCCGCCACCATCGCGTCCCGCGCCTCGGCCCGCAGAGGCATGGTCGCATTGTGATCGAGATACACCCGACTCACGAGCGCGCTCCGACGTCATCTTGGCAAAAATACTCGCGCCGCAGGCCCGAAATCGCAGCGAAGCTGCTCCCCGGCGACGCGGAACGCGGCGCAATGCCTCTGGTGGTCACGACGCTCACTCTTCATCCACCACGGAAAACAGGCTCGGCACCGCCGGACAGGGTGCCAGCGAATTGCCCACCACATCGCTCAGCCGCGTCTGGTGCAGATACACGTAGACCTGCGCGCTCAACCCCTCCCACAGACGGTTGGTCATCGACTGCGCGCGGCTTCCGGACGTGGCCCCCGATGCCCCCGCGCCCTTGTGCAGCGCGTCCACCGTCTCATCCACCGCGGCCAGCACTTCCGACACCCGTATCTCCGACGCCGCCCGCGCCAGGCGATACCCGCCGCCCGGCCCGCGCACCGATGTCACCAGATCGGCGCGACGCAGCTTCACGAAAAGCTGCTCGAGATAGGGCAGCGAAACGTCCTGACGCCTCGACACATCGCCGAGTGTCACCAGCCCTTCGCCCTGTTCCAGCGCAATGTCGGCCAAAGCGACCATGGCATAGCGCCCCTTTGTGCTCAGCTTCATTCCGCCCCCCCTTTTTCCACGCCTCCGATCCGGCGCAACTCATTGACCTTCCCGGATGCTTTTCGTATTGCCATGCAACCGTGCCGCGGCCCGCGGCATTTAGAACCGTTCTAAAGTAGCTGAGCAAATTCGTCAAGAATGCCGCCACGCGGCGTCACGACAGCAAGAGGACAAAGGGGACCCCATGCCCGAGGTTATCTTTCCCGGCCCCGAAGGCCGGCTCGAAGGCCGCTACCATCCGCAAAAGGAAAGAGACGCCCCCATCGCCATCATCCTGCACCCGCACCCCCAGTTCGGCGGCACGATGAACAACAAGGTGGTCTACAACCTCCACTACGCGTTCTACAACATGGGCTTCACGGTGCTGCGCTTCAATTTCCGCGGCGTGGGCCGCAGCCAGGGCGAATACGACCAGGGCGTGGGCGAGCTGTCCGATGCCGCCTCGGCGCTGGACTATCTCCAGTCGATGAACGCCAATTCCAAGCATTGCTGGGTCGCAGGCTTCTCCTTTGGCGCCTGGATCGGGATGCAGCTGTTGATGCGCCGCCCCGAGATCACCGGATTTGTCTCGGTGTCGCCTCCCGCCAACATGTACGATTTTTCCTTCCTGGCGCCCTGCCCCAGCTCGGGCCTGATCATCAACGGCACCAATGACCGCGTGGCCCCGCCCGCGGACACCCACACGCTGGTGGCCAAGCTTCAGGAGCAGCAGGGCATTACCGTCACCCACGAGGAGCTCGACGGCTCGGGCCATTTCTTCGAAGAGCCCTACATGGACACGATGATCGAGAACGTGACGACGTATGTCAAACGCCGCCTCACCGAAGGGACGCGCTGAGCCATGGGTGTGACCGAGGACCTCGCGGATGAGCTGGCCAAAGACACGATCAAGTATATCGAGGCCACGGGCGACGAACAGATCATCGCCGATCTGGTCAAGCTGATGGGTGCCTCGTCACAAACCGCCGAAGAGGCCTTCCTCACCGCCATCCGTGTCCGCCGCGCCAACATCAAGGCGCGCGCCCTGCTGGTGCAACGGGCCAAGGACTTCAAGGAGGGCAAGGCCCCTCCGGACGCCTTCACGGACTGAAACGGCACCCGGGTTCCTGTCAGGCGCAGCAGTCAATCCGACCCTGTAGCGGCCTTCTTGCGCTTGCGCTCGGCCACCACCTTCTCGGCCAGATCGCGGGCAATCGCGAACGCACCCTTGATCTTGTCGCCGTCCTTTTTCCAATCGCGCCGAACGACGATCTTGTTGTCGCGGACCTTGGCCAGGCCCCTTTGATCGTTGATGAACTCCACCAGCCCCTGGGGCGAGGCGAACTTGTCGTTGTGGAACTGGATCGTCGCGCCGCGCGGGCCGCCGTCCAGCTTGGCGATCCCCGCCTTCTTGCACATCGCCTTGATGCGCACGATCAGCATCAGCATGTTGACCTCGCGCGGCAGTTTCCCGAACCGGTCGATCAGCTCGGCGGCAAACCCCTCAAGTTCAACTTTGTCCTGCAACCCACTGAGCCTGCGATACAATCCCAGGCGCACGTCAAGATCGGGCACATAATCCTCAGGGATCAGAACCGGAACGCCCAGGTTGATCTGCGGTGCCCATTGGTCATCGGCCTCGCTCAGGCCCTCCATCTCGCCGGCCTTGATCTTGGCAATGGCCTCTTCCAGCATCGACTGGTAAAGTTCATAGCCCACATCGCGCATCTGGCCCGATTGTTCCTCGCCCAGAATGTTGCCGGCGCCTCTGATGTCGAGGTCCTGGCTGGCCAGTGTGAACCCGGCCCCCAGCGTGTCGAGAGACCCCAGCACCCGCAGCCGTTTTTCCGCGGCCGGGGTCAGCGTCATGCGCGGTTTCGTCGTCAGATAGGCATAGGCGCGCTGCTTCGAGCGCCCCACCCTGCCGCGGATCTGGTATAGCTGTGCCAGCCCGAACATATCCGCGCGGTGGATGATCATCGTGTTTGCAGACGGGATATCCAGCCCGGATTCAACGATCGTCGTGGCCAGCAAGACATCGTATTTCCCGTCGTAAAAGGCGTTCATCCGGGCGTCCAGCTCGCCCGCGGCCAATTGCCCATGAGCGACCACACAGGTCACCTCCGGTGCCTGGGTGCTCAGGAATTCCTCGATTTCGGGCAGGTCGCTGATCCGCGGCACCACAAAAAAGCTCTGCCCGCCCCGGTAATGCTCGCGCAGGAGCGCCTCGCGTATGGTCACACCGTCGAATTCACTGACATAGGTGCGAATCGACAGCCGGTCGACGGGCGGCGTGCCAATGATGCTGAGGTCCCGCACGCCCGACAGAGACAATTGAAGGGTACGCGGGATCGGCGTCGCGGTCAGGGTCAGCACATGCACGTCACTGCGCAGCTGCTTGAGCCGCTCCTTGTGGCTCACGCCAAAGCGCTGCTCCTCGTCTACGATCAAAAGGCCGAGGTCCCTGAACCGGATATTCTTGGCCAGAAGCGCATGGGTGCCCACCACGATGTCCACCGTTCCGCGTGCCATAGCCTCGCGGGTCCTGGTGGCCTCGCCGGCGGATACGAAACGCGACAGAGGCCGCACGGTGACCGGAAACCCCCGGAATCGTTCGGAAAAGCTCTGGTGGTGCTGCCGCGCAAGCAGCGTCGTGGGCGCGATGACGGCCACCTGTCGGCCGGACATGGCCGCGACAAAGGCCGCGCGCATCGCCACCTCGGTCTTGCCAAAGCCCACATCGCCACAGACCAGCCGGTCCATCGGCGTACCGGCCTCGAGATCGCTCATCACATCCTCGATCGCGCGCAACTGGTCATCGGTCTCCTGATAGGGAAAGCGCGCCGCGAACGTCTCCCAGGCGTGATGCTCCGCGCTCAGCACCGGCGCGCTGCGCAGCGCACGCTCGGCCGCCACCCGGATCAGCCGCTCGGCCATCTCGCGGATACGTTCCTTGAGCCGCGCCTTCTTGGCCTGCCACGCGCCACCGCCCAGCCGGTCCAGCAGGCCCTCTTCATGGCCATAACGGCTGAGCAGTTCGATATTTTCGACCGGAAGGTAAAGCCTTGCCTGCTCGGCATATTCCAGCACCAGGCATTCATGCGCGGCCCCCGCAGCGGTGACCACCTCCAGACCCTGGAACCGCCCGATCCCGTGATCCACATGCACCACCAGATCGCCGGGGCTCAGGCTCTGCGCCTCGGTCAGAAAATTCTCGGCGCGCCGCCGCCGCTTGGGTGCGCGGATCAGCCGGTCGCCCAGAATGTCCTGCTCGGAAATCACCGTGAGATCGGGCGTCTCGAACCCGTGCTCCAGCGCCCATACGGTCAGATGCAGCCCCGTCTTGCCCAACCGGTCCGCGCTCTTGACCGTGACGGCCCCGATCAGGCCCTCATCTTCGACCAACCCCTCCAGTCGCTCGCGCGCGCCTTCGGAATAGGCGGCCAATAGCACGGGCCCCGCGCTCATTCGCGCTTCAACATGGCCCTTCAAGGTCTCGAAAAGGTTTATGTTTTCCTGCTGTCTCTCGGGTGCAAAGTTGCGGCCGAGCCGCGCGCCCGCATCGATCACGCCCGGCCCCGGCGCCCGTGCCAGCGGTGAAAATGCCAGCACCCTGCGCGTCCCTGTCGCCGCCTCCCAGGCCGCATCGTCGAGATAGAGCTGCGCGGGCGGTACCGGTTTGTAGATCGTGTCACCGCGCCCCTTGTCCCTGAGCGCGATCAGGCGGGTCTCGTACTGGTCCTTGATGCTCTCCCAACGCGCGATCCGCGCGGCATCCACCTGATCATCCACCGTCACGGAAGCGTCGGGAAGGTAATCGAACAGCGTTTCCAGCTTGTCATGGAAGAACGGAAGCCAATGCTCGATCCCCGCATGTTTGCGGCCTGCGCTCACCGCCTCGTAGAGGGGATCATCCGTGCCCGCGGCACCAAACTCGATTCGATAGTTCTGCCGAAAGCGCGTGATCGACGGCTCGTCCAGAATGACCTCGCTGACCGGGGCCAGCTCCACCGCGTCAAGCCTGGCCGTGGTGCGTTGCGTCACCGGATCGAACCGCCGCACCCCGTCCAGAACGTCGCCGAAGAGATCCAGCCGCACCGGCCCGCCTTCGCCCGGCGAAAAAATGTCGATGATCCCGCCGCGCACGGCATAATCCCCCGGCTCGGTCACCGTAGGGGCCTGCGCGAACCCCATGCGCGCCAGAAAACTCCGCAGCGCCGCCTCGTCGATCTGATAATTCACCCGCGCGGAAAAGGCCGCCTCTTTCAACACCTTGCGGGCGGGCACCCGCTGTGTGGCAGCGTTCAGCGTGGTCAGGAACACAAAGCGCTCGGGCATCCCGTGCACCAGCCCCGCAAGCGCCGCCATCCGCGTGGCCGAAATGTCGGCATTGGGCGACACCCGGTCATAAGGCAGGCAATCCCAGCCCGGAAACCGGATCACCGGCATGTCGGGGGCAAAAAACCGCAAGGCGGCCGCCATCGCTGCCATCCGCTTGTCGTCGCGCGCCACATGGATGACCGGGCCGCGGCCGGAGACCTCGTCGAGGATCAGCCGCGCGTCATAGCCCTCGGGCGCACCGCCCACGGTGATATGGGTCGCCCCCGCCATTCCGGGATCACCCGAAGGCCGAAAAGGTGACGTTCTGATACATGCCCCACATGGCCGTCAGGAACAGACAGATCATGCCCAGCACCTGTGTCGTCAGCCGATGCCGCCCCATCCGCGCGACCAGGGCCGCGCCTTCCAGCTCCTGTTCGCGGATGATCCGTGCCGTGCGCGTGGACAACACGGCCACCAGCGACAGCGGCGCGCCCAGCAGGAACAGCGCCTGAGCAAACTCGCGGCCATAGACAAAGCCCAGCAGCAGCAGGCCGGTCAGCACGAAGAACGCAAAGGCGGTGATCAGCACCCCGCTCTCGGCATGGATATGCAAGAGCCGGTTCACGTTGATCCGCACCATGTCCTGCATGTCGGCCATGGGTTGCGCCTCGGGGTTGCGCCGCGCGCGGATCACCATGTCCCAGGGCACGCCCAGAACCCAATGGTTGACCGACGACCACATCACGGCCAGCGCGATCCAGAACCACAGGTTCGAGAAACTGCGCATGTCGATCAGTTCGAAAACGGCTGTGTACCAGTCCAACGGCTCGCCCCGGGTCATTGCCTCAGAGGCCCCTATTACCGTCGCGGCGCGGTAATTCCTACCCTTGAGGTGACGAATTTTCCATGTCACTCATGACATCGCCGATCCGAGCCGAAAGACCACGCCATGCGTCCGACCCAAAGCCCTTTTCCCGCCACCCGCCTGCGCCGCACCCGTGCCAAGCCGGCACTGCGCGACCTGGTGGCCGAAAACACGCTGTCACCGGCGGATCTGATCTGGCCGGTCTTCGTGCGCGAGGGCGACAATGTCGCGGAACCCGTGCCGTCCATGCCCGGCGTGTCGCGGCTTTCTGTCGATCGCGTGGTCGAGGCCGCGGCCGAGGCCGCTGGCCTGGGCATCCCCGCGATCTGCCTCTTTCCCTATACATCGGCCGACAACCGCACCTCGGATTGCGCCGAGGCCTGGAACCCCGAGAACCTCTCGAACCGCGCCACACGCGCCATCAAGACGGCCGTGCCGGGCATCGCCGTGATGACCGACGTGGCGCTTGATCCCTATTCCGACACCGGTCATGACGGGTTTGTCGTGCAGGGCGAGATCGTCAACGACGAAACCGTCGAGGCGCTGGTCAGACAGGCGCTCAGCCAGGCCGAGGCCGGCGTCGACATCATCGGCCCCTCGGACATGATGGACGGCCGCATCGGCGCGATCCGCGGCGCGCTGGAAAACGCCGGCCACAAGAACACGCTGATCCTCAGCTATGCGGCCAAATACGCCTCCGCCTTCTATGGGCCCTTCCGCGATGCGGTGGGGGCTTCGGGGGCGCTCAAGGGTGACAAGCGGACCTACCAGATGAACCCCGCCAACACGGACGAGGCGCTGCGCTGCATCGAACGCGACCTCGCCGAGGGCGCGGACATGATCATGGTCAAGCCGGGGATGCCCTATCTCGACATCTGCCGCCGCGCCAAGGACACCTTCGGCGCGCCCACCTTCGCCTATCAGGTCAGCGGCGAATACGCGATGATCATGGCGGCGGCCGCCAATGGCTGGATCGACGGCGACCGCGCGATGATGGAAAGCCTGATGGCCTTCAAGCGCGCCGGCTGCGACGGCGTGCTGACCTATTTCGCCCCCCGCGTCGCGCGGGCACTGGCAGGGCGCGACGGCACGGGCTGAGACGCCGCCGAAACGCCCGGACCTGCGCCATCATAACGTGGCGAGCCGCCTCCGGCCGTCATGCAGCCGCTGACACGAACGCCTTCACGGCTTCTGCCAAAGCGTCCCAATCGGTGAACTCATGCTCCTGACTGCGCGGGTTGATCTTCTTTGTGCGCAGGATCGCGTGCCGCAGGACCTCGGTCTCGTAGAACCCATAGCTGCTGGGCCGCACAGCCCCGGCAACCAGCAATTCGGCATCCGGCTCGAAATTCGTGCGCATTTTCATTTCGGTCAGGTACCCCTGGGCCTCTTCCCGAAGGTCCGCAAATGCAGCTCCCAGACTGACCGAGATCATCAACGTACGGCGCGCGGCAAGATCGGCGCGGCTTGCCGCCAGCAGCAGCTCGAAATTGGGTGGATGCCTGCGCTCATGTACCGGGGCGGCCAGAATGACCGTATCAAACCCCTCGAACGTGACCTCGGCCATTTTTTCCGAGGCATCCACCACCGTGACGTCGACACCCGCGCGCTTCAGTTCGGTCTCGACAAACCGGGCGATCTTGCGGGTTTGCCCCTCGATGGAGGCAAACAAGACGAGTACCGGCATTCAGCTTTCCTCCTTTATCCTATCGCGACCCTGTCGCGATCCCATCGCGGCACACAGCGCGCGAACGATGGCCCTTGATACCCGGGTTTGGCCACGCGCACATTGTCCAAGATCAAATACGAGGCCAATTCCCCGCGCCGCGAAGGCCCTGCCATTGCCTTCGCAGCATCCCGCCGACCGGCGGAAACCCGCGTGACAAGGTGCGACACCCAGCCTATAGTGTCCGCAGACCGGTCACATACAAGACCGGCAGCAGTCAGGCAACAATACAGGCAGAACCAATGAGCATTCTTTCCAGACGCAGCTTCACGCTGGGCGCCTTGGCGACCACCCCCCTGTTGGCGGCTTGTGGCAATGGCGTGGGCTCCAAGGGCTCGCAGCGCATTGATGCGCGGGTCGATACGACGATGAACTATCTCTACTCGAACTACCCCGCGACCCAGGATCTGGCCGCGAAATCCACCGGTATGCTGGTCATGCCGCTGGTGACCGAGGCGAGCCTTGGCCTGGGCGGTGGCTATGGGCGCGGCGCACTCAGAATCGGTGGCTCGACGGTGGACTACTATTCGGCCACCAAGGGCAGCATCGGGATCCAGATCGGCGCCCAGCAATTCGCCCACGTCCTGTTCTTCATGACCGAACCGGCGCTGGAGAAATTCCGCCGCGCCTCGGGCTGGGCTGCAGGGGCGGACATCGAGTATGCTTTCCGCGACCAGGGCGAGAACATCCGCGCCGAGACGACCACCTCGACAGCCCCTGTCGTGGCGGTGATTTTCGGCCAGGCGGGCCTGCTGGCGGGCGCATCGCTCGAAGGCATGAAATACACACGGATCATCCCCTGATCCGAAACGGATCGCTGCGCGGGCCTCTCGCGCAGCCCCGCTCCTGACAGGTAGCTGTCAGGAACCATGGTCTAAGCTGCCTCATACCCAAGGCAGAAAGGACCAAGAGATGCACCCGCTCGACAGCTACACCGCAACTTCCGGCCGCCTCGTCCCGGTCTACCGGATCACGATAAACACCCGCCCCGACGATGCCGCACGGCTTCTGGATGCCGTTCATGCCGTGCATCCCCTGAACGTGGGTCAATACAGGCGCAACGCGACACTGACCGCTCCCGGGGCCGAGACCGGACGCCCCGGCGCGCAGACCGTCACGCGGCTGCATCAGGACGACTTCCCGGCAGACGGTACGGAAAGCTACCCCTCCGTTGAACTCAAGATTGCGATCTAACGCGACGTTACGGTCCTTCAAAGGGTCATGGACGCCATACTCGACACGCATCAATACGAGGAGCCCACGGTGCATGTGCGCGAGGAATGGGCCAGCCGCGCGGCCTACAGCACTGACAACACCAATCCCAACCGCTGGTGGAATGACGGGCGTGGAACCCCGGGCATGGTGCCCTTTGGCGAGAGTAACGTCCCGCCTCGCCCTTGACGCCGCCCGCCTCCGTCGGCACTCTTCCCGCCACGCCTGTTGGCGGAATTTCAGGGGGGACTGAACATGATGAAATCCATAATTTCTGCCATCGCCGTGACGGCACTGTCGTCCGGCGCGGCGCTGGCGCAATCGGTCTCGGCCGGTTTTCCCGACACCGTGACCCAGGCCCTCAAGGATTTCGGCCACAACGCCGAAACCACCGAGGACAGCTACGGCGACCCGATGATCGAGGCCAATTACGGTGATCTGAAATACGCGATCCTGTTCTACGGCTGCAAGGACAACGCCAATTGCCAGGACCTGCAATTCCGCGCCAGTTTCGAGCGCGGCGACGGCACGACCGACGAGCAGATATTTGGCTTCAACGGCGAATGGATGGTGGGCAAGACCTATGTCGGCACCACCGGCAGCGCGATCATCGAGCACCCGATCATGGGGGTCGACGGGATGGCACGCGCCAGTTTCGAGCGCACTCTGACGCGCTGGGTCAGCGCCATGGAAGATTTCTACAAGCTGCTCTACGAAAGCTGACGCTTTGGCAAGTCGCCTCTTCATCTTTCCAAAAATACTCGACTGCTCGACAGTCGTTCCAGACACGCCGGACCTGTCAGAACGGACCCCTCAGTGAAGGGTAAATTCTCCTACGACCTGCCGCCACTCTCCAGGGCTGATCATCTTGCGATGGGTGAACTGCACCGAATGCAGCGGCCCGTCGATCTCGCGCTGCCAGAATTCCACGAATTCGAACAGGCGCGGATGATCCGGCGCAATGTCGTAATCCTGCCAGACAAAGCTGTTGAGGACGTGAATGTGATCGGGCATCCGGTAGAAGAATTCCGCCGTGGTCAGCCCATAGCCCCTGAGCATCATCTCGGTCTCGGACATAGCGTCTGACCTGGTGTCTGTGATGGGCATTTTCCTGCTCCTTTTTCCTGCTCTGACGACAGCATGGCACAATCAGGTTACTTTTCAATCATGCGCTTTGCCTTGAACTGATTTTTTCATCCAGGGCCAATGCGCCTTCAACATGTCAGCATGACATGGCGTTTTCAAAACTTTTTTCACGATGAGATTATTTGAAACACTTTGAAAACAGTGTGTTGGCAACGTACGGTGCTGGCTGCCAACGCCTCGGCGCATCCGCCATTGCACCCCATATCCTGCCTCTGATATAGTCCGCAGAACAATATATAGAGCGCGAAGAGCAGAACGGGCCCCTACATGAGCGATACGCCTCAACACCCTGAAGACATGGAAGAAAAAACACCAAAGCGTCCGCCCTATGACGGGCCGGTGGTGTCCATCTCGGACGAGATGAAAACCTCCTATCTCGACTATGCCATGTCGGTGATCGTAAGCCGCGCGATCCCGGATCTGCGCGACGGTCTGAAACCTGTGCACCGGCGTATCCTCTATGCCATGCAGGAGGGCGGCAACACCCATGACAAGCCCTATCGCAAATCGGCCCGTGCCGTGGGCGATGTGATGGGTAAGTACCACCCCCATGGGGACAGCGCGATCTATGACGCTCTGGTGCGGATGGCACAGGATTTCTCCATGTCCCTGCCGCTGCTCGACGGTCAGGGCAATTTCGGCTCCATGGACGGGGATAACGCCGCCGCCATGCGCTATACCGAAGTGCGCATGGACAAGCCCGCTGCCTTCCTTCTGGCGGATATCGACAAGGACACGGTCAATTTTCAGGACAATTATGACGGCAAGGACCGGGAGCCCTCGGTGCTCCCGGCGCGGTTCCCGAACATGCTGGTCAACGGGGCCGGCGGCATCGCGGTAGGCATGGCCACCAACATCCCGCCGCATAATCTGGGCGAAGTGGTGGATGCCACGCTGGCACTGATCGACAATCCCGACCTGAGTTCCGAGGACCTGATCGAATACGTGCCCGGCCCCGATTTTCCCACGGGCGGCATCATGCTTGG
>Ga0316205_10001813_pt1 | contig 24686 bp, 25 predicted proteins | sample 3monthpyrite_MG_FD_204941 | JGI IMG/M metagenome (GOLD analysis project Ga0316205, IMG submission 204941) | Microbial mat bacterial communities from mineral coupon in-situ incubated in ocean water Damariscotta River, Maine, United States -... | ecosystem: Environmental > Aquatic > Marine >... | reverse complement strand
AAATCGACCACGGCGTCACCGTCTTCGATATCAAGCGGGTAGCAGGCGGCAATTTCAGCAATACCGGCATTTCCGGGGGCGGCCAGCAGGGTGCCACATTTTGGATTTTGGCTTATGGCCCAAGCCAGCGCATGCTCGCGCCCGCCACTTCCGAGGATCAAAATTTTCATATTCGGCTCCGATGTGCTTGGGTTTTGCTTGCGGCCGTTTTAAGGTGGCCGAAACATGGTTACAAGTGGGCAAAATGTCAGATTTATTTGATGATGATGAGGGTAATGCACCCGCGCTTTCGGTTTCGGAGCTTTCGGGCGCTGTGAAGCGTGTGGTGGAAGGCGAATTTGCCCGGGTGCGGGTGCGCGGTGAGGTTGGGCGCGTTTCACGGCCGGCCTCGGGGCATCTGTATCTTGATCTGAAAGACGACCGTTCGGTGCTGGCTTCGGTGGTCTGGAAAGGGGTGGCGAGCAAGCTGGCGCACCCGCCCGAAGCGGGTATGGAAGTGATTGCAACCGGCCGGCTTACGACCTTTCCGGGGCAGAGCCGGTACCAGCTGGTGATCGAGCATATCGCGCCTGCCGGTGCGGGCGCACTTATGGCGATGCTGGAAAAGCGCAAGGCGGCGCTGGCCGCTGAAGGGCTATTTGCGGCGGAGCGCAAACGGACACTTCCTTACCTGCCGCACGTAATCGGGGTAGTGACCTCGCCTTCGGGCGCGGTGATTCGGGATATTTTGCACCGGTTGCGCGCGCGTTTTCCGCGCAAGGTGCTGGTGTGGCCGGCTGTGGTGCAAGGCGCGCGCTGCGCAGAAGAGGTGGCGGCCGCCGTGCGCGGCTTTAATGCGCTGACGCCGGGGGGGGCTGTGCCGCGCCCCGATGTATTGATTGTGGCGCGCGGTGGCGGCTCGCTGGAGGATCTTTGGGGTTTTAACGAGGAGATTGTGGTGCGGGCGGTGGCCGAGAGCGCAATTCCGGTAATTACGGCGGTGGGGCACGAAACCGACACCACGCTGGTGGACTATGCCGCTGATCGGCGCGCACCCACGCCAACGGCTGCCGCCGAGATGGCGGTGCCGGTGCGGGCTGACTTGCTGGCAGCGCTGGCCGCGCTGGAAGCGCGGCGTGTGCAGGCGCTGGCGCGACGGCTGGAGCATAGCGGCCAACGGTTGCGCGACCTTAGCCGCGCTTTGCCGCGGGCCGATGCAATATTGGCAGAGCGCCAGCAGCGGCTGGACGGGCTGGCGATGCTGCTACCGCGCGGGCTGATGGGATTTGTGCAGCAAAAACAGGTGCGTCTTTCGCGCTATGTGCTGCGGCCAGCGCTGCTTGAGCGCGATATTCAGCACAAATCACAAAGCCTTGGGCAGCTATCTGGCCGCATCGGGCTGGCCAGCGCACAGCAACTGCGGCACTGGCAGCAGGCGCTGGCCGCGCTGGAGCGGACCCGACAAACGCTGAGCTACAAAAACACGCTGAATCGAGGCTATGCGCTGGTGCGTGGTGACGGAGATGTTGTGGTGAATGTGGCCGGAGCCAAAGCGGCCACGAGCCTCGAGATCGAATTTGCGGACGGGCGGTTTTCGCTGGGGAAAACGGCAAAACCTACATCGAAGCCGAATAAACCGGAAAGCGGGCAGGGCTCGCTTTTTTAGCAGAGTCAGACCCCGAAGGCCGGCCCTGTGCACAAGATAGGCTGGGTGTCCTGGCCGGATAATTCCAGCACCAATGGGTCAGGCCCGCTGGTGCTGGTTACGGTTATTCCGGCGTCCGACGTGGTGATGCTCCAGCAAAACGGGCCATCGTTGTTATCGTATAAAAAACAGATGTTTCCGGCAACCTCACGCCACTTTCCGTTGACACAGGTGCCGTCTTGAGCGCGCCATATCGAACGCTGGTCGGGCAAAAATTGCTCGGCGCCGAAAAACTGGCCGTTATTGGTGAAATACATGGTTGTGTCGCGGGAGAGCGCATCAAATTCAGCGCCGTTCAGGGCTTGCTGCGCGTGTGCGGCCCCGGCTGCGAGCAACATTACTAACAGGGTTTTGATCATGGTTTGGCCTCGGGCATAAGCGTGCTAAGGAGGGCCGGGCCGCAAAAAACAGGACGATCAACGATGCGCGCAACCTTTTGAATATCCTCGGTTTCCATGCCATTTTCCAGCCCGACGACATAAATATCACCATCAAGCTCTTTATGATTAAAACAGTTCAAAGGCCCACCCTCCCAGTCAAAACAAAAAGCGGTTTGTTGCATAAACCACTGCCCGTTTATGCAAGTGCCGTTCTCGAGCCGGATGCTGATCCGGTTGCTGTTTTTGCGGTAGGTTTCATAGCCGTAAATCGCGTCGTCAATCTCGTAAACAACGGTTTTTCCAGCGGTCATGTCACGCCACGCGCTTTCTGAAATCTCAGGGGCAGTGGCGAGGCGATCAAGCAGGCTTTGGGCGGGCGCGGCGAGCGGCGCCAGAGCCAAGGCGGCACAGAGAATCGCGGCGGCTGGTTTCATCCGGCCGGCGCATCCGATAACGGCAGAGAAACCATCCCGACCTCACAGTAAAGCGGGGTTTGGGTGATTTCGGTGATCACTTCGAGATTGCCGAGCCGCTCGCCATTTTCAACCAGTTCTGATATGTATTGCCCTTCAAAATCGGCCCAGATCGAGCAGACTGTGCCGGAGCGATTCCATGCAAAACAAATATTGTCATTTTCGACATACCAGGTTCCGAGATCGCAATTAATTTGCCCGTCCTCGCTCGGGGTTGTCCACTCGATAACAACACGATTGGTGCCGGGGCGATAATATTCGCGGTATAGGTCATCACCCTGATTGTTATAGGTGATGGTATTGCCCTCGGTCATCGCGCGAAAATCGGCTTCTGACATGATCTGCCCGAGGCGCATTTTCTTGGCAAGATCGGCTTGGCTGTCTTGCGCGAAGGCCGGGCTGGCCAGAAGGCTGAAGGCAAGGGCGATGCGAAACATAGAATCATTCTCCACTGGTTGGGAATATTCAACTAACCGGAAGGTGTTTTTGCAAGCCTTAGCTTGGCTTTCGGCGATTACATGCCGCTTACGGTCGTATTTCCGCTTGGGCTATCGTTTTATCCCGCCTATGTTGGGGCGAATTCCTTGGAGGGGCCAATGACAGATAACAGCAAAGCTTGGAAATCGGGCAAAGGCAAAGGGCGGAAGCAGCCAAAAGGCCGCCAGCTCGACGATGCGGCGCTTGAAGAAGTTGTAAATTTGCTTGGACATCAATCGCTTAAGCGGGATATGTTAATCGAATACCTTCACATTATTCAGGATGAATTTGGCGGGCTGGGGCAGCCACATGTGCGGGCTTTGGCCGAGCAGATGCGCCTTTCACAGGCCGAAGTTTTTGAGGTAGCCAGTTTTTATGCGCATTTTGATATGCTGGCAGAAGGTGAAATGCCGCCTCCCTTGACACTTAGGGTATGCAATTCACTTTCTTGCGAGATGGCAGATGCGGGGGCGCTTTATGAGGAATTGTCTGCGCGACACCCGGATTTACGAGTGGTGCGGGCGCCCTGCATGGGCCGCTGCGAAACCGCGCCGGTGGTGGCTGTGGGGCACAACCATGTTGGTGATGCGGACGCGAAAAAGGTAAAAACAGCGATTGGAGCGCCGATTTTGCTGCCGGATTACGAGCGGTTTGAAGACTATCGTGAAGACGGAGGCTATCGCACGCTCGAAGCCCTGCGAAACGGTGCGAAAACACCGGAAGAGGTGCAGGAGATGATCCTGCAATCGGGGCTGCGCGGCATGGGTGGGGCCGGGTTTCCGGCCGGACGCAAGTGGAGCTTTGTGCGGGCGGAACAGGGGCCGCGCTTGATGGCTGTAAATGCTGATGAAGGCGAGCCCGGGACCTTCAAAGACCGCTATTTTCTTGAGCGTGAGCCACACGCGATGCTCGAAGGCATGCTGATTGCGGCTTGGGCCGTGGATGTGGAAAAAGTATATATTTACTTGCGAGACGAGTATCCTGAAGTTCGAAAAGTGCTAGAAAATGAGGTTGTGGCGCTGGAAGCGTCGGGCCTTATCGCAGCCGATTTTGTAGAAATCCGGCGCGGGGCAGGTGCTTATATCTGCGGTGAAGAAAGCGCCATGATCGAGAGCATTGAAGGCAAGCGCGGGCTGCCGCGATTGCGGCCGCCTTATGTGGCGCAAGTAGGGCTATTTGGCCAGCCAACGCTGGTGCACAATGTGGAAACTCTGCATTGGGTCAGCAAAATAGCGCGCGGCGGGCCGGAGGTATTTAACAGCCACAAAAAGAACGGGCGCGTCGGGCTGCGGAGCTATTCTGTCTCTGGTCGTGTGCGAAATCCGGGGGTAATATTGCTGCCGGCGGGGTCTACGATCATCGACGTGATCGAGGCGAGTGGCGGGATGCTGGACGGGCATAGATTTATGGCCTATCAACCCGGTGGGCCGTCTTCGGGGCTTCTGCCGGCGCGCTTAAGCGATGTGCCGCTCGATTTTGACACGTTGCAGGAATACGGAAGCTTTATCGGTTCGGCGGCGGTTGTGGTGCTGTCTGATAAGGATTCGGCCCGCAATGCGGCATTGAACATGCTGGAATTTTTTGCCGACGAGAGCTGCGGGCAATGCACGCCATGCCGCGTCGGGTGCGAAAAAGCGGTGCAGCTTATGAGAGCAGATCGTTGGAATCAGACACTTTTACAGGAATTGAGCGTGGCAATGGTGGATGCTTCAATTTGCGGGCTGGGGCAGGCCGCACCAAACCCGATCCTGTCGACGATCAAGTATTTTTCAGAAGAGATCACCTAGCCATTCGACTATATTTAAGGGGTGGAATCTGATAAAAACGACTGATTTTACTTTAAACTACCGTCCACGCAGACTAGGTTTGCGAAAACTGGTGGAGCCGACATGTCCTTTTTCTCGAAACTCAAAAACCGCCTCACAAAGTCTTCGTCGAAGATTGACGACGGTGTGCAGGCGCTGGTGGCCGAAGATGCGCCAAAGCCAGAAGCCCCGAAAAAGGGCCTGATCGCGCGGGCAATGGGCACGGCGGATGGGCCAAAACGCGTGCTCGATGACGCCATGCTCGAAAGCCTTGAGGAACTGCTGATTTCGGCCGATATGGGCGTGGAAACCGCGCTGAAGATTTCAGCGAATATGGCTGAGGGGCGGTTTGGCAAGAAGCTCGGGGCGCAAGAGATAAAACGGCTTTTGGCGGCAGAATGTGCGACGATACTAAAGCCCGTGGCACTGCCGCTGCCGATTTACCAAAAACGCCCGCAGGTCGTGCTGGTGGTGGGCGTCAATGGCTCCGGCAAAACCACCACGATCGGCAAGCTGGCCAACCAGCTTAAAGGTGCGGGAAAATCGGTGGTGATTGCAGCAGGAGATACGTTTCGCGCGGCGGCGGTGGAGCAATTGCAGGTGTGGGGCGCGCGCGCGGGGGTGCCGGTGCTGACAGCGCCTGAAGGCTCGGACCCGGCCTCGCTCGCCTTTGAAGCGATGGGAAAAGCCGAAGAAAGCGGCGCGGATATGCTGCTGATTGATACCGCCGGACGGCTGCAAAACCGGGCTGACCTGATGGAGGAATTGGCCAAAATTGTGCGGGTAATCCGCAAGAAAGACCCTGACGCGCCGCACAATACCTTGCTGGTGCTTGATGCAACAACCGGCCAGAACGCTTTGAATCAAGTGGATATTTTTACCAAAATTGCCGATGTGAGCGGTTTGGTGATGACCAAGCTCGACGGCACGGCCAAGGGCGGCGTGCTGGTGGCGCTGGCGGACCGGTTCGGCCTACCCATTCATGCAATCGGTGTTGGCGAGGCGATTGACGATCTTTCCCCATTTGACCCGCAAGACTTTGCAAACGCCTTGGCCGGCGTCGAGTGAGCGACTGGCTTGTCGGGCTGGCAGGAACCCCGGCCGGACATTGGCTGGCGGTGGGGCTGGCGCTGCTGGCGGCCTTTACCCATGCGATATTCGGGGCGCTTCAAAAAGGGCGGTTTGACCCCTGGTTGATGCGCGGTGCGATGGACGCCTCTTACGGCCTGATGGCCGCACCATTTGCGCTGTTTGTTGTGCCATGGCCCGAGCCGCATATGTGGCTTATTTTTGCCGGAATCCTGCCGATCCACCTTGGCTATAAGCTGTTTCAGGCGATGGCTTATCAGCGCGGGGCCTATACCGTGGTTTATCCGGTGGTGCGCGGCACCGGCCCGCTGGTAACGGTGATTGCGGCGGGCTTTGTTTTTGACGAGCGCTTTTCTGTCGGGCAATGGCTGGGGGTGGCCATTTTGCTCAGCGCGATTTTTGGGCTGGCGGTGTTTAATCTGCTGCATACAAAAGTGGACCGCCACATCCTGTGGCAAGCGCTTGGGCTGGCGTTTATCACTGGCCTGTTTGTGGCATTTTATACCACTTATGACGCTTATGGCATACGCGCGACCGCCGACCCGTTTACCTTTTTGGCTTGGTTTTTCATGATTGACGGCCTGATTTTTCCGTTTATTTCGTGGCGACACTACAATCGCGTTGAAAACCCGCCGGCCATTGCGCCCTTAATGCGGCGCGGGGTGCTGGGCGGGCTAATCGCCTTTGCCAGCTTTGGGTCGGTTATGATGGCGACGCGGCTTGATACGGTGGGCGAAGCTGCGGTGCTGCGGGAAACGTCAACCGTATTTGCAGCGCTAATCGGCTGGCTGTTTTTACGCGAAACCGTAGGGCCGGTCCGCGCAGTTTTAATGGCGTTTATCGCGCTTGGGGCGGTGGTGGTGGAATTTGGCTGAGCCGCGATTGGCGGGGTGGAACCTCGTGCCACAATCGGCTAGGGTCCGCCAAAGCTTAGGAAGGCATTATGGAAGAAAAAAAACAAAACCCGATTTTGAAACTCGTGCTCGAAATGGGCCCGATTTTTCTGTTTTTCGTTGCCTACCGGTTGGCACCTTATTCCGAGGGGGCAAGCGATGAAGAACGGCAACTGACGCAGGTGCTGTTTGCCACGGGGGTGTTTATACCGGTGACGCTGCTGGCTCTGGCCTGGTCTTGGTTTACCACGCGGCATTTGCCCAAAATGGCGGTGATCACCGCGGTGATCGTGGTGATTTTTGGCGGGCTGACCCTTTGGCTGCAAGACGCAACATTTATCAAGATGAAACCCACCATTCTCTATCTCGCTTTTGGCGGCACGCTTGGCTTTGGCCTGCTGCGCGGGCAAAGCTATTTGCGCTATTTGATGGGAGAAATGATGCCGCTGCAAGACGAAGGCTGGATGATTTTTACCAAGCGGTTCGCGCTGTTTTTCCTGAGCCTTGCGCTTGTGAACGAGCTGGTCTGGCGCAATTTTGACACGGATATCTGGGTCACGTTCAAAACGTTTTTCCTGCCACTTGCGACCTTTGCCTTCATTTTTTCGCAGGTGGGGCTTTTCTCCAAATACGAAGTGAAAGACGAGGGTTAAAGCGGCAGATTATCAAGCGCGCGGGTGCGGTTGACGTCAGCGAGCAGATCGTTGCGCGCTTTGTGGCTGATCAGGGAGAGGATATCGGTTTGCAGAGCGATCAGCGAGTCGCGATAGTCGGCCTCTGCATCAGCGGCCATCCCTTGCGCAATGGCGATTAACGCGGCCTCGAATTGCTCGTTTTCGATCTCTAGCTTTGCCTGTAGCAGCCGCGCTTGGGCGGTGTCTCCAAAGTAGCGCAGGCAGGTTTCAAGCGCGGCTTTGGCGCCTTCCATATTACCGGCTTCATAGCAGGATTCGGCAACAATCCGGTGCAGGCCCGGCGCAAGCGGATTAAGGCCGAGCGCAAATTCCGCCAGCGCTTTTGCGCCTTCAAAATCGCCTTCGGGCAGCAGCAGCAATTCTGCCACTTCTTCGGCCAAAGCCCAGTTTTGCGGCTGTAGCTCCATCGCTTTGCTGTAAAGCCGGCGGGCCGATTGAAAAGCATTGCCGCGCAGCATATCACGCGCGGCCTCTACCGGCAGGCGCAGGGCTTGCTGGCGCACCTCGCCAAACAGAAGATCAACCAGATCCGCCAGATCGCCGCTTGGACCGTTATAAAGCACACGGGTGATCAGATGGCCTTCTTCGGTTTCCGGCTTGATATAGGCGGTGGGGCCGCTTTCAAAATGGGCATCGAGCTGGTGGAAATTAACCGCGTTGGCAGCCGATGCGCCGAAGTTTTGGAACTCGATCAAATCGGACGGTTCGCGCGGGATAAGCGTGCCGTAATCTGACAGCATGGCAAAGCCATTTGGACGCAGGGATTTGGCGATGTTCTCCACACAGGCAAGCGCACCAAAGCAGTGAACCATTGGGGTGTCTGCATCTTCGGCAAGGCCGATGCTGTTGGCAAAAGGGAGGCTGGGCGCTTTGACATAGCGGGTTTGGATTCCGAGGTTTTTGGCGGTGTTGAGGAAGGGCGTGAGGTGGGAAAACCCCGGGGTTTTGAGCGCGCTTGCGAGGGCCGGGTCGGGCTTTGGCAAGGTGCAGCGGGCTTCCATGCGCTGGATGCCGCTTTTGCCTGTCATCAGAAAATCCACCGGCAGGCTATCCAGAATGTAAGATCCGAAAACCCCGTCAAAAGCGCTGGTGAAATCAGCGGGCCACGGCGCGCCGGCGTCAAACACGCGGGTTTCGATGTGGTCGGCATGGTCTGCCAAAACCCCGTATTCTGCCAAGGAAGTCAGCATATTGGCGTTGCCATCGGTTAAAACATAGGTGCAGTCACGATATATTTCCGGCGCTTGCGCTTTCAGCATGTCCAGAAACAGCTTGGCAAACAGGCCAGAGCCGGCGCCGATTTCGAGAAACCGGCACGGCGCGGCTTTTGGGCCTGTTTCCAGCAGCAGTTGCACCGCATCATCCGAGAGCCGCCCGCTCGATGTTGCACCGTATGGCACCTCCATACGCAAAAAGACTTCCAAGCCAGCGTCTATCCATGCCGACCGCGCGATTCGCGCGGCTGCGCAGTGCCAAATGGGCGTGAACGCTTCGACCGTGCTGCCTTTTAGCGCCCCGTTTGCAATGATAGTCGAGGGGTGCGGCACCTACTTTTTGCCGCGTTTCTGGTCATAAGCCTGCAATGCCCGATCCACGAGCTGCATTGTATTCCGCTCCATAAGGCGCGGGTCTGTATGCTTTTTCATCTTTTTGGTGTGTTTGTCCATTTTGCCAAAGCGCTTTTCCAGCTTCACAACATGGCGGTAAGCTTCGTTATTAATGCGAACCTGATCCCGGTAAAAACTCTCGACTTTGGCCTCGATTTTAATCAGCCGTTTTTCAATATTATTAATATCTGCCATTACAATTCCTTCAACAAAAATATTAGAGGATTCCTCATAATATCATGACTCAGGCGTTTTTGTCTAGTTTTGGTGCTTATTCGGCGGTTTTGTTGAGCAAAGGCAAGATGCGATTGTTCAGGACCGATTTGGTAATCGGGCCGGGGTAGCGCAGCAAAATGGTCCCGAATTCATCCACGACAAAGGTTTCAGGCACCCCGGTCACCCCCCAATCGATGGCGTTTCGGCCGGTGTAATCGGCGCCAATTTTGATAAACGGATCGCCGTAATCATCCAGAAAGGACAGGGCTTGCGCGGGCAGGTCTTTGTAGTTGATCCCGATAATCGGGATGTCCATTTCATGCGCCATCCGGTCCAGAATCGGAGCTTCGGCGCGGCAGGGGCCACACCAGCTGGCCCAAAAATTCACCAGTTTTATGTTGTCAGCCGAGAAATCAGCATCTGTCGGGGCAGGATCGCTGCGCAGGTCTGTCAGATTGACGGACGGCACTTGGCGCCCGATAAATTCAGAGGGCAGTTCGTTGGGGTTTTCGCGCTTTAAGCCAAGATAAAACATCGCAGCAAGCCCGAGAAAAACGATAGGCGGCGCCAACAGAAAGTAATTAAACTTTTTTGGTGTCTCAGTCATTTTGGTTCCGCTTCTCTTCGAGCTTGGCCAAGGTTTCCTTGCTGGATTTTGCGCTTTTTAGCGAAACAATAACCAGCCCGAAGATCAGCACTATCATTGCGGCATAAGCTGCAAGAACAGGCAGGGCGTATTTTCCAAGATCGGGAAGCATCAGGCCTCTCTTGCCCGAAGGGCGGTTATGCGGCGATTGCGGATTTCGGTGCGGGTGCGCAGCAGCAAGAGCACAAGGAACAGCAGTAAAAATCCGATAATCGAGAGCATTAACGGCTGCCAGAATACAGCTGAAACCTGGGTTTCCTCACCCGGCCTTATGAGCGGGGCCGAGGTCCCTTGATGCAGCCCCTGGCTCCAGAAATTAACGGCGTAGCGCGATACAATGGCAAAGACCGAGCCGATCATACACAGGATCGAGGTGAGATCGGCGGCTTTGTCGGCCTCGTCTATTGCGGCCCAGAGCGCGATATAGCCGATATAGAAGATAAACATGATTAAAAACGAGGTGAGGCGGGGATCCCAGACCCACCATGTGCCCCACATCGGCTGGCCCCAGACCGCGCCGGTAATCAGGGCGATTAGCGTCATAACCGCGCCAATCGGGGCGGCGGCTTTGGCGGCGAGGGCCGAGACATGGTGACGGCGGATCAGCCAGATTAGCGAGGTGACAAACATTATGAAATAGATGTTGATCGCGAGAAAGGCGGCAGGCACATGCACGAAGATGATTTTTACCGTCGCGCCTTGGCGCGCGTCATCGGGCGTAAGAAAAAACCCCCAGTAAAGCGCGGGGACCAGCGTGAGGATCATGAGGCCGGTGAGCCACGGAAGCACCCGACCAGAAAGGCGCATAAAACGCACCGGATTTGCGAATTCCCAAATAGACATGGAAATTGTTTACGCTTCCTTTTAACGAGGCGCAATCGGCATTCGGTCACAGCCTCGTGGGTTTTGCCAAAAAAATGCTGTGGCACAAGCCCGGCGTAAAAGCAGTCGGAAATCTGGCCATTGCCCGTGGCTTCGCTCGCCTTGTCGGGGCGCGCCCGGATTTGGTATAGGATAGGCAAAATCCGCCATATGCGCCCGCGCCAAGCGCAGGTTACTTTGGGAATAGGAGAATACCATGAACAATACCGACGAATTGTTACGGGCGGTCAGCGTGTATCTGGACGCGATCTATTTTTGCGATGTGGAGAAGCTGGATGCTGTATTTCACCAAAGCGCCAGCCTGTTTGATGCCGATGAAGGCAAGATATTTGTAGATCCGATCGCCAGCTTTCGTGCCGATGTGGGCAGCCGGCCCTCACCTGCGGGGCGGGGGCAAAAGCGTGTTGAAGAGATTCTGTGCATCGACTGGCTCTCAAAGCTCAGTGCCTGCGTGAAGCTGCGTTTGCAAGCGCATGAAAATGTGTTTGTGGACCATCTGGCCTTTGTAAAGGGCGAAGACGGCTGGAAAATTGTATCAAAAGTCTGGCACCTTGAGGGCACGGCAGAGGTGCTACCGGCGGGTGGCGAAGAAACCGACCAGCAAGGCTGAGGACTCGGCCTCGCGCAGCCCCTCATAAACCTCGGGCTTATGATGGCATTGCGGGTGGCTGAAAACCCGCGGGCCTTGCTCGATGCCGCCTGATTTCGGATCACTTGCGCCATAATAGAGCCGCGAAATGCGGGCATGGCTGATGGCGCTGGCGCACATGGGGCAGGGCTCCAGCGTCACGTAGAGGTCACAATTCGGGAGGCGCTCACCAAGTAGGGCGCAGGCTTTGCGGATAGCCAGCATCTCGGCATGTGCGGTTGGGTCTTGTTGTTCGCGCGTCCGGTTTCCGGCTTGCGCGATCACTTCGCCCTTGTGCACAATCACCGCGCCCACCGGCACCTCGCCGCGCGTCGCCGCGGCCTTGGCCTCCAAAAGGGCGGTATCCATAAAGCTGGTGAAAATGGTCATGTCCGATATTCGCCTCTATGCAACGGTCGCGCAAGGGTATATGCCCGCGTCTATGGAAAAAGATGTAAAAACCGGCGAGCGGATCGCCAAGCGGCTGGCCCGCGCGGGGGTGGCCTCGCGCCGTGAAGTTGAGCGGATGATTGAAGCAGGGCGCGTGAGCGTGAACGGGCGCCAGCTTGACTCTCCGGCGCTGAATGTAACCGATGCAGATACCATTTTGGTGGATGGCCGCCCGGTAGCGGCTGCCGAGCCCGCGAAGCTGTGGCGCTACCACAAGCCCGCAGGGCTGGTGACATCAGCACGCGATGAAAAGGGCCGCGCGACCGTGTTTGACCGGTTGCCACCCGAGCTGCCGCGGGTGATGAGCGTGGGGCGGCTTGACCTGACCTCCGAGGGGTTGCTGCTGCTGACCAATGATGGCGAGTTGAAGCGGAAGCTGGAGCTGCCGTCAACCGGCTGGGTGCGCAAATATCGCGTGCGGGCCAACGGGAATGCGTCGGACCAGCGGTTGCAGCCGCTAAGGGACGGGATCACCGTGGGGAATGAGCATTTTCAGCCGATGAGCGTCGATTTTGACAAGCAAAGCGGAGCTAATGTGTGGCTGACCATCGGCCTTCGCGAAGGCAAAAACCGCGAAATTCGGCGGGCCTTGGAAGAGGTCGGGCTGATCGTGAACCGCTTGATTCGGGTTTCATATGGCCCTTTTCAGCTTGGTGATCTTGCCCGTGGCGCGGTTGAAGAGATCCGGCCAAAAATACTGCGCGACCAGCTTGGGATTAAGCGCGAACCAGATGCGGCGCGGCCGCAAGGGGCCAAGGCAAAGGGCCCGCGCGTGCGGGTGCAGGGCGGGCGCAATAGCCCGGGCGTGAGCCTGCGCGGCAAAAAACGCGGCAAACAAGGCTAAGCGCCGGGACCCCAGATCTTGCGCAGCCAAGGGCGAATACCGGAGCCGGCCATCGAGTTTTCTCACACTGTTTAGCGCCAATACTTTAAGCCGCTTTGCCGACATTTGCTTTGCCAGCAAGGCGGCTTAATGCCACTTTTTGGATGCTCAACGAAGGCTGCGAAATTGACGGCGCTGCGGCCATGGAATATCTGGTTGGGGATCAACAGTATTTGCAGGCTATAACCGGGGTGCGCACTCGGGAAACAGCGCTGCCAGCCCATCAGGAGAGGCTGCGCAAACACCGCGCTCGGTTATCAGGCCGGTGATTAATCTGCGGGGGGGTAACATCAAACGCAGGGTTATAGCCGGCGGTGCCGTCCGGGCTGATTTGAACCATGCCAATAGAGCCGTCGGCGCGCTTTCCCTGCACATGTGTAACCTCGGCACCGCTGCGCTCTTCAATCGGAATTTCGGCAATGCCGTCTTTTACGGCCCAGTCAATGGTTGGTAACGGCAAGGCAACATAAAACGGGATATTATTGTCCTTGGCCGCCAGCGCCTTCAGGTAGGTGCCGATTTTGTTGCACACATCACCATCGGCCGTGGTGCGGTCGGTTCCGACAATAACCAGATCAACCTGCCCGTGCTGCATCAGATGGCCGCCCGCGTTATCCACAATCAGGTGGTGCGGAATACCCTGCATAGCCATTTCCCAGCTGGTAAGCAGCGCTCCCTGATTGCGGGGGCGGGTTTCGTCAACCCATATATGCAGCGGGAGTCCGGCCTCGGCGGCGTGATACATTGGCGAGGTGGCTGTGCCCCAATCGACCGTAGCCAGCCAGCCCGCGTTACAATGGGTGAGGATGTTAACCACCTCGCCCGGTTTTTTGCAGGCGGCGATATTTTGGATGATCTCCAAGCCGTGCACACCAATCATGCGGTTGCATTCCACGTCTTCATTGCAGATTTCGAGCGCGCGTGCATGGGCTGCTTTGGCGCGGCTGTGCGCCGGCAGGCTTCGTAACAGCTCCCGCATGTCATTTAAGGCCCAGCGCAGGTTGATCGCGGTCGGGCGCGTATTGTGCAGAATGTCCCAGGCTTCGTCGAGGTTTGTGCCTGATGGGTCACGCTTCATTTCTGCTGCCATTGCAAAGGCGGCGGTGGCGCCGATCAGGGGCGCACCGCGCACCCACATGTCGCGAATCGCAGTGGTAAAATCTTCACGCGATACAAGGTCTACCACCCGAAATTCGTGGGGAAGCCAGCGTTGGTCGATTATCTGCACGGTTCCGGTTTTTTCATAAAACCAGATCGAGCGAAAATACGTGCCGTCTACTTTCATAAACTTGCCTTGGCGATGGGATTCCAGATGAAAGCGGGGTCTTTGCCAGCCAGTTTTGGTCAAATACGTGTGGTTGTCAATTTCTACCGGCAAAAGAAAGATTCCTGCAGCGGCATTGGCTGATTGCCGCGCCGAATATATTGCCAAGCCGCTGCGCGGCTGCCGCCAAATTTGCCGGAACAACGGGCCGGCCGTTGTCACATCCGCTCGCGAAGGGGTGAATAGCAAATTTTGAGAATGCGGGTTAGATTACGGAAAAGTTGCCTAAAGGATTCGTATGTCGCGGTTAAAATTGTTGTTTGGTGCAGCGCTTATGCTGGCCCCGGTGGCGGCGCATGCCGGTAATCCTGTTGTGGTGGAGCTCTATACCTCGCAAGGGTGTTCTTCCTGCCCACCAGCTGATCGGCTGTTGGCAGAACTTGCCACGCATGACTATGTGATCGCGCTTGCGCTACATGTTGACTATTGGGATTACCTCGGATGGAAAGACAAATTCGCCCAGCCGGCGTTTTCCAACCGGCAGCGGCTATATGCGCGCGAGTGGGGTGAGCGCACCGTGTATACACCGCAAATGGTGGTGCAGGGGGTCAACTATATGGTGGGCTCGCGCGGTGATGAAATCCAGCGCCAGATTATGCAGGCTGAAGAAAGCGTTGCCAAAGTTGTGCTGCAAGCCCAAAACGACGGAGATGGCATCAGGATCGACCTTGCACCGCTGGGTGATGATGTTGTCGAGGCTGATATCCAGCTTGTCCGATATTCGGTGGGAGAGACGGTCTTGATCGAGCGCGGGGAAAACGCGGGCAAGGCCATTGATTACGTCAACATCGTGGAAAGCTGGGAAATGCTGGGGCGCTGGGATGGCACCGGCACAGCGGTTGTGAATGTTCCCGATGTCGAGGCCGGTGAATACGTGGTTATTATTCAGGCGCCGGGGCCGGGGGAGATTTATGCGGCCGCGCGCGTAAGCCACTAAAGCGCGGTTTTTCGCGTCAATATCTGCAAATTTCCACCCGTATAGAGCCACCATCTGATTTATCCTGTATTGACCAATGGTGCCGGATTTTTCAGGATGGCTTTTTATTTCGTAGGATTCCCATGCCAGACCATTACTCCCCGCGCGAAATGCTTGCAAAACTGGTTGGGTTTCCGACGGTCTCAAACGTGAGCAATCTGGATTTGATCGGCTTTGTGAAAGCCTATCTGGCCGGACACGGGGTTGACTCGCATTTGGTCTACGATTCCACCGGCGAGAAGGCGAACCTTTACGCGGTGGTCGGGCCAAATGTGGAAGGTGGTGTGGTGCTTTCCGGGCATACCGATGTGGTGCCGGTGATTGGGCAAGCGTGGGATTCGGACCCGTTCGCCGTGGTTGAAAAAGATGGCCGGCTTTTTGGGCGCGGAACCTGTGATATGAAGGGCTTTGTTGCGCTGGCGCTGGCGCTGGTGCCCGATATGCTAAAGGCTGACTTAAAGCGGCCGGTTCATATTGCGCTTAGCTATGACGAGGAAGTCGGCTGCCTTGGCGCTCCTTTTATGATCTCGGAAATGGTGGCTAAGCTGCCACGGGCGGCGGCGGTGATTGTCGGCGAACCGTCGATGATGCAGGTGGTGACCGGGCATAAAGGCTCTATCGGGTTTAAAACCCACGTGCACGGGTTCGAGATTCACTCGTCGTTGATGCATCAGGGGGTTTCGGCAGTAATGACCGCAGCACGGCTTATTGAATGGCTGCGACAGGCTTTTGAAGCGCAAAAGGCAACCCGCCCCAACACGCTCGATGCGGTATTTGATCCGCCATTTACAACCTTTCATGTTGGAAAAATCCAAGGTGGGACGGCCAGCAATATCACCGCCAAAGATTGCAGCTTCACCTGCGATATCCGCTGCCCCGCCTCACAAGACCCGATGGGCTGGTTTGAAAAATACGTGGATTTTGTGCGCGAGGTCGAGGCCGAAATACAAGCCATCCGGCCGGAGGCGCGTATCGAGGTTTCGATGCCCGAAGAGCCCAATCCGGCATTGCGGCCCGAAGAAAATGGCGCGGCAGAAGCCCTGGCGCGGCGACTGACCGGCGACAACGGAATGCATGTGGTGAGCTATGGCACAGAAGCCGGGCAATTCCAGCGCGAGAATTATTCGGTTGTGGTCTGCGGGCCGGGCAGCATCGATCAGGCGCACCAGCCCAACGAATATATCAGCATTAAACAATTTGAAGCAGGCGAGGCGTTTTTGCGCCGCCTGATCAAAACCCTAACTGAGGAATGAGCCATGGCCAAGATTAACCGATTTGCCGAAATGCTGCCGGAAATCACTGCATGGAGGCGCGACCTGCACGAGAATCCGGAGCTATTGTTTGATTGCCACCGCACGGCCGGCTTTGTCGCTCAAAAGTTAGAAGATTTCGGGCTCGACGAGATTAAAACCGGCATCGGGCGCACCGGCGTTGTCGGGGTGATCAAGGGCAAATCAACCGGCTCGGGCAAGGTGATCGGCCTGCGCGCCGATATGGATGCCTTGCCGATTCAGGAGACAACAGGGGCTGCGCATGCCTCCAAAATCGACGGAAAAATGCACGCTTGCGGGCATGATGGCCATACAGCGATGCTGCTTGGTGCGGCCAAATATCTGGCGGAGACACGCAATTTTGACGGAACCGTGGTGGTGATTTTCCAGCCTGCCGAAGAAAGCGGCGGCGGCGGGAAAGAAATGGTTGATGATGGCATGATGGAGACCTTCGGGATTCAGGAAGTCTATGGCATGCATAATTATCCGGGTGTTCAAATGGGCGCATTTGCGATGCGCGCCGGGCCTTTGATGGCTTCGGTTGATGAATTTACGCTGCATGTAGAAGGCAAGGGCGGCCATGCGGCCAATCCTGCGGCATGTGTAGATACAACCCTCGCCGCCAGCCAGATGGTTGTATCGATGCAGCAAATTGTGGCGCGCAATACCGACCCGCTCGAAAGTGTTGTGGTGTCGGTGACAAGTTTTGAAACTGAAAGCAAAGCCTATAACGTGATCCCGCAGCGGGTAGAAATACGCGGCACGGTGCGCACGTTGACCGAAGAAAACCGCGATATGGCCGAGGCTGCGATCACGCGGATTGCCAAGGGCACCGCTGCGGCTTACGGCGCAACGGTTGAGGTAGATTTCACGCGCGGTTATCCGGTAACCAAAAACCACGTAGATCAAACGGAATTTGCGGCCGAAATTGCAAAAGAAGTGTCGGGAGAAGGTATGGTGACAACCGATGCGCCGCCGGTGATGGGCGGCGAGGATTTTTCCTATATGCTGGAAGCCCGCCCGGGCGCATTTGTGTTTGTCGGAAATGGTGATACCGCAACTTTGCACCATCCCGACTATGATTTTAACGACGACCTTATTCCAACCGGATGTTCCTATTGGGCCAAGCTCGCAGAAACACGGATGCCGGTGGGATAAGGCCTTTGCCAATAAAGCAGACCGCCGAGCGCAGCGAGGCCACCGCCGTCGGCAAACCCTGTTCAGCTGTGCTGATAAAGTGCTTTTCCCGCGTGGGGGCTTGCCCCCGCAAAGGGAAAGGCAAGACGGTTGAATCGAATGTTTTTTTGCTGCGGCGCCGCCGCGTGCGCCGTGCGCGGGGATATTGATGCGGGGCCTGTGGCCCCTGTCAAACCCCCTTGCCCGGCGCATGCCCCGCCTAGGGCGGGTCAGGGTGGTTGATTTAAGGTTTGACAAAACTGAACGGCCGTTCAAATATGCCTGAAGCATTTAGAACGTGATTGAAAAGGACCAGCCGATGAGCACCGATATAGACCAAATTCTAGCCGCTGCCAGCCAGCATTGCCGCGAAGAAATAATCCCGCATGTGGACGCATGGAACAAGGCTGCGGTTTGGCCGCGCGCGGCGTCTGACAAGGCTGGTATGGCTGGTTTGACCGGGCTGTATGCGCCAAAAGAACTGGGCGGGCAGGGGCTTTCGCTTGGTGACGGGATTCGGGTGTATGAAGAACTGGGTAAGGGGGACGGGGCCTATGCATTTGCGCTCTCTATGCACAATATCTGCACTTTTGCCACCTGTGGCTATGGCACCGAAGCCTTTAAGGAAAAGTGGGCGCGGGAGCTGACATCGGGACGCAAGCTCGCCAATTTTGCGCTTACCGAACCGCAATCCGGCTCGGATGCCGGCAATATGTATTCGCGCGCGGTTGTGAAAGACGGGGTCTGGACGATTAACGGTGCCAAGGCGTGGGTCTCGCTGGCGACCGAGGCAGATGTTTACCTGACGGTAGTAAAAACAAGCGATGAGCCCGGGCACAAAGATATGGCGATGATCGCTATTCCGAAAGACACACCCGGCCTGAGCTTTGGCCCGCTTTATGACACGCCGTCTTATAGGTTCCTGCCGCTGGCCGAGATGTATATGGATAACGTGGTGGTGCCGGAAGAGAATGTAATTCTGCCCATCGGTCAGGGGCTGCAAGGCGCGCTTATGGCGATTGATATTGCCCGCACATCGATTGCCGCCGGCTGCTGTGGCTTGATAGAAACGGCGCTGGATACAGCGCTTTCCTATGCCAAAAACCGCAAGATGTTTAAAGGGGTTAATCTTGATCTGGATGGCATCCAGTGGATGCTTGGCGATGTGGCGACAGACCTTGAAGCCGCGCGGCTGCTCTATCGCGCAGCGGCCAATGCGCTGGGCACGCCGGAGGGGCCGCTGATGGCGGCACATGCGAAGAAATTTGTGCCGGATGCGGCGGTGCGGGCGGCCAATACCTGCACGCAGGTGATGGGCGGCAGCGGGCTGCTGGCGCAATATGGAATGGACCGGTTGAGCCGGCTCTCGCAGATGCTGCGGATTGTCGATGGCACCACCGAGATCAGCCGTGTTGTGATCGGGCGGGCGCTACAGAAACGGGCGGCCGGATTGCCTGACTTGCCGGTGCCCAAGGGCTATGGTGAGACATAGATGGATGTAAAACTATCCGCGTCGCGCCGGCTGCGGCGCACGCCGTTTTCTGACGGCGTGGAAGCAGCGGGGGTTAAGGCCTATACGGTGTATAACCATATGCTGCTGCCCACGGTTTTTGAAAGCGTTGAGGCAGATTACCACCACCTGAAAAAGCATGTTCAGGTGTGGGATGTATCATGTGAACGCCAAGTCGAGATCAAAGGCCCCGATGCCGCGCGGTTGATGCAAATGCTCACGCCGCGTGATCTGCGACAGATGGAAATCGGCCAGTGTTACTACGTGCCGATTGTCGATGAAACCGGTGGCATGATAAACGACCCGGTGGCGGTGAAACTGGCCGAATACCATTGGTGGATATCAATCGCGGATAGTGACCTGCTTTATTGGGTAAATGCGCTGGCAAATGGCTGGCGGCTTGATGTGCGGGTCGATGAACCCGATGTTTCACCGCTGGCTGTGCAGGGGCCAAAAGCCGAGGCGCTGATGGCGCGGGTGTTTGGTGAGGCGGTGCGGGACATCAAGTTTTTCCGCTATAAAATGCTGCCGTTTCAAGGCAAAGATCTGGTGGTGGCCCGCTCGGGCTATTCCAAGCAGGGCGGCTTTGAGATTTATGTAGATGGCACAGAGCTGGGCATGCCCTTGTGGGAGGCGCTTTTTGCGGCGGGAGAAGACCTTGATCTGCGCGCCGGATGCCCGAACCTGATCGAGCGCATCGAGGGCGGTTTGCTCAGCTATGGTAATGATATGACCGACGACCATACGCCACACGAATGTGGGCTGGGGCGGTTTTGCAATACCCACACCGCAATTGGCTGCATTGGGCGCGACGCGCTTTTGCGCGTGGCCAAAGAAGGGCCGGTGCAGCAAATCCGGTCACTCGAGATTGAAGGCGGGCCGGTGCCAGCCTGTGACCGGTATTGGCCGCTTTGGGCAAACGGCAAAAGGGTGGGGCGGGTGAGCTCGGCCGCCTGGTCACCTGATTTTAACACAAATGTTGCCATTGGCATGGTGCGGATGACACATTGGGACGCCGGCACGCGCATAGAGGTGGAAGCCCCTGACGGGATGCTCCACGCTGTGGTGCGGGAAAAATTTTGGATCTAAGGAGAAGCTCGATGTTTAATGCATTGATTGTGAGAAAAAACGACGAGGGTAAAACCTCGGCTGCGGTTGAGCAAATCGGGGTCGAGGACTTGCCGGCAGGCGAGGTGTTGGTGGCGGTTGAATACTCGACCGTAAACTACAAAGACGGGCTTTGCGTTGGGCCAGGTGGCGGCTTGGTGCGCAATTATCCGCATATTCCGGGCATAGATTTTGCCGGAACCGTCGAGAGCTCAGATGACCCGCGCTATAAGGCTGGTGACAAAGTGGTGCTGACCGGCTGGCGCGTTGGTGAGGCTCATTGGGGCGGTTATGCGCAAAAAGCGCGGGTAAAAGCCGATTGGTTGGTGCCGCTGCCCGCGGGGCTGGATACGCGCCGCGCGATGGCAGTGGGCACGGCTGGTTTTACCGCGATGCTGGCGGTGATGGCGCTGGAAGACCATGGGCTGAAGCCGGGCAACGGGCCGGTTTTGGTCACTGGTGCGGCGGGCGGTGTTGGCTCGGTCGCGACCGCGATACTGGCAGCACTTGGCTATGAAGTGGCAGCGGTAACAGGGCGGCCAGAGGCGGCGGATTACCTGAAATCATTAGGGGCGACGCAGATCGTTGCCCGTGACGAAATTAACGAAACCACCAAGCGCCCTTTGGAGGCCGAAACATGGGCGGGCTGCATAGATGCCGTGGGCGGCGATATGCTGGCGCGGGTGCTGGGGCAAATGAAATATGGCGCCAGCGTGGCTGCGGTGGGCCTTGCCGGTGGCATGGGGCTTCCGGCCACGGTGATCCCGTTTTTGCTGCGCGGGGTGAACCTGCTCGGCATCGATAGCGTGATGCAACCTTATGACAATCGCCTGCGCGCGTGGGAGCGGATCGCGCGTGATCTGCCGATGGACAAGCTCGAAGCAATGGTCCATCCCGCCGAATTGGCGGCGCTGCCAGACCTTGGTCGCGCCATTCTGAAAGGCCAGATAAAAGGCCGCGTTGTGGTTGATGTAAACAGCTAAGACAACAAGCGGGGCCGCGCTTAGCTGTGCGGCTCCCCACACCTCGGATATGCCGCTTTTTTCTCCGGGGCTGTCGCGTTGCGAGACGCAAGACAGCCGGTTGCGCAACAACGGTTTGCGCAAAGGTTGCCTCAAATCGCGTTTTCAAACATAATGCGGATAAGCGATGGCAAGCGAGAAAACGCATCTTTTACGCCAAATATGGTGTAAACCCAGCCAAATTTGCGGGAATTCACCTGTTTTTGTCGGATTCCACTGGCCCGCTGTCGTTTAAGCGCGTTGTGCAAAATGTGCGCCGCGCCACAGTTAGAATACTAATAAAAAAACAACAATTGGAGGGACGAATGGATACGGAAGACGAGACTGACTATGCAGTTGGACAGGATAACCTTGAGGGAAAACTAGGGCCATTTGGATTTGATATCCATAATCCGGTTTTTATGATTTCGGGAATATCGATTGTTGCATTTGTATTTTACGCGCTGGCACTGCCGGTGCAATCAAAGGAATTATTTGAATGGATGCGGCCGTTTTTCACCAGCACATTTGACTGGTTTTTCTTGGGCGCCGCCAATATTTTTGTGCTGTTTTGCTTTTTTCTGATCGTCAGCCCTTATGGTAAGGTGCGGTTGGGCGGCAAAGAAGCCAAGCCCGATTATGGCTATATTGGCTGGTTTGCGATGTTGTTTGCTGCGGGTATGGGCATCGGGCTTATGTTTTACGGTGTTTCTGAGCCGCTGACCCATTTCTCGACCTCGATGGGGGGTACATCGGTTGAAGACGGCGTGCGCACCGATTGGGCGCCATTAGGGGCCGCGATGGGCAATGAGGCTGAAGCCAGCCGCCTTGGCATGGCCGCGACGATCTTTCATTGGGGCCTGCACCCGTGGGCGATTTATGCAATTGTGGCGCTGGCGCTGGGCCTGTTTAGCTATAATAAAGGCCTGCCGCTTACCATCCGCTCGGCGTTTTATCCGATATTTGGCGAGCGCGTGTGGGGCTGGACGGGGCATATAATCGACACGCTTGCGGTGTTTGCCACGCTGTTTGGTTTGGCAACGTCGCTGGGCTTTGGCGCAACGCAAGCCAATGCCGGCTTAAACGAGCTGTTTGGGGTGCCGATCGGCTCTACCACGCAGGTTGTGCTTATCTCGGTTATCACCGCAATCGCGCTGGTTTCGGTTATGCGCGGGCTGGATGGCGGGGTGAAAATCCTGTCCGAGATCAACATGGGGTTGGCGGCGCTTTTACTGTTGTTTGTGCTCTTGGTCGGGCCGACACTCGCGATTTTAACCGGCTTTGTTGATAGCCTGCTGGCCTATCTGCAATACCTGCCCGCGCTTTCAATGCCGGTCGGCCGCGAAGATGTGAATTTTTCGCAGGGCTGGACCGCGTTTTACTGGGCGTGGTGGATTAGCTGGTCGCCTTTTGTCGGCATGTTTATTGCTCGGGTGAGCCGTGGCCGCACCGTGCGCGAATTTATCATCGCCGTGCTTTTGGTGCCTTCGATGGTCTGCGTGCTGTGGATGAGCGTATTTGGCGGAACTGCGATTCAGCAGGTTATCCAGGATGGCTACACAGCCGTTACCGACGCACCGCTTGAGCTACAGTTGTTCAAAATGCTGGATGGGCTGCCGCTGGCAAGCATCACCTCGTTTATCGGGATCATCCTTGTCGTGGTATTCTTTGTCACCTCGTCAGACTCTGGCTCATTGGTGATTGATACCATTACGGCAGGGGGCAAGGTAGATGCCCCGGTTCCGCAACGGGTGTTCTGGTGCTTGTTTGAAGGGGCGGTGGCGATTGTGCTGCTGATTGGCGGCGGGCTAGGGGCGCTGCAAGCGATGGTTATTTCCACCGGTTTGCCGTTTACCCTTGTGCTGCTGCTCATGTGTGTTGCCATCTTTAAAGGCCTGCGTAGCGAGCCGCGATGATTGCCGCTTGACGATGCAATGCGCATCGGCTTGAAATACGGGAACCGGCCTTTCGCGAAAGGCCGGTTCTTTTCTTTTTGGGAGGCCGCCATGCCCGCACTTGACGTTGATTTTATTCGCAGCCAATTTCCGGCTTTTGCCGAGCCAAGCCTGCGTGGGCAGGCGTTTTTTGAAAATGCGGGCGGGAGCTATACCTGCGGCGCGGTCATTGGCCGGCTCACGCGGTATTACAAATCGCGCAAGGTGCAGCCTTATTATCCGTTTGAAGCCAGCCGGTTGGCGGGTGAGGAGATGGACGAGGCGCGGGCGCGACTTTCAGCGGTATTGAATATCGAGGCGGACGAGCTGAGCTTTGGGCCTTCAACCACGCAAAATACCTATGTGCTGGCACAGGCCTTTGGGCAGATGTTGGCCGAAGGTGACGCGATTGTGGTGACCAATCAGGACCATGAGGCCAATACCGGCCCGTGGCGGCGGCTGGCCGAGCGCGGCATCGAGGTGCGAGAGTGGCAGGTGAACGAGGTGGGGCATTTGGACCCTGCGGCGCTGGCCGGGTTGCTGGATGACAACGTGAAGCTGGTTTGCTTTCCGCATGTGTCCAACATCGTGGGCGAGATTAATCCCGTGGCCGAGATATGCAATATGGTGCGCGATGCGGGGGCTTATAGCTGTGTCGACGGGGTAAGCGCTGCGCCGCACGGCTTGCCCGATATTGGCGCTTTGGGGGCCGATATTTACCTGTTTTCGGCCTACAAAACCTTTGGCCCGCATCAGGGGATTATGGCCATCAAGCGTGCGCTGGCTGATACCTTGCCCAATCAGGCGCATTATTTTAACGCTGGCGTGCGCACCAAGCGTTTTACACCTGCGGGGCCGGACCATGCGCAGGTGGCGGCCAGCGCAGGGATGGTGGATTATCTTGACGCGGTGCATGCGCACCACTTTGAGGCCGCGCCTGATGCGGCGGCGCGCGGGCGGGCCGTGCATGCGCTGAACGCGGCGCATGAGCGGGCATTGCTGGCCCCGTTGATTGATTATCTGCGCGGGCGCAATGATGTGCGGCTGTTGGGCCCGCAAAGCGCTGAAGGGCGGGTGGCGACGGTTGCGCTTGTGGCCGAGAAGCCCGGCTACGCGCTGGCGGAGGCGCTGGTGCCGGAAGGCATCATGGCGGGCGGTGGTGATTTTTATGCGGTGCGGCTGCTGCAAGCACTCGGGGTAGACCCGGACCACGGGGCGCTTCGGCTGAGCTTTGTGCATTATACTAATGCAGGAGAAGTGGCAAAACTGATCAGTGCGCTTGACCGGATTTTGTAATTTCGTCCGAATCGGTTAATCTTTTTCAAGGAGGAACCGGTAATGGAGATTCTAACGAGTGTAAAAGGGCAGCGTGGATTGCCGCGCTGGTTTACCCCGACTTTCCAGATTATCAAGAATTTTCGCTACGGCGCGATGGAATTTGCGCTGCCGGATGGGCGGGTGTTTCGAGCCGAGGGGCGTGAGCCGGGGCCGGAAGGGCGCGCGAATGTGCGCGATGTGCGCATGTTTGCCCGCACTATGCGCGAGGGCAAGCTGGGCTTTGCCGAGAGCTATCTTGACG